>Ga0325404_1000616_pt1 | contig 36177 bp, 19 predicted proteins | sample PopdelMetagenome_18_FD_205664 | JGI IMG/M metagenome (GOLD analysis project Ga0325404, IMG submission 205664) | Populus deltoides microbial communities from Bellville, Georgia, United States - Xylem-Control-R1 | ecosystem: Host-associated > Plants > Phyllosphere > Stem > Wood/Secondary xylem...
TTATGAAAACAACATGGTCAAACCATTCTATTTTACAGGAACCTTTTGTTTCCATGTAAACTCATCAAAGTTTTTGTGTGTGTTAATTATCAAATTTATCCAATTCGATATTAAATCAGATCTGGACTCGTAGTGAAAAGAGCGGTTTTAGGGGGAAAGAGAAAAAAGAAGAAGATACATTCCCAAGTTCACATTGGCCTTTTTTTAATTTTTTTTATGTTCGGAGCATTCTCGACGTCGCTTTTACATACTTTTGGAGATCAAGTCTTGACAAGTTATTGATGTTCAGATAATTCGTTCCTTTTTTTTCGAGATTCAAACTTTTGCGGCAAAATAGCAGTAGAAATTATCTTCTCAGTTTTTTTTTTTGTTTTTTTTTTTTTTATCGAGTGGCTAATTAAATGGGAATGAATGAAATCAACCTGGGAGGTACTATTCCACCAAAAGCAAATCAAGAAGAAAAAAAAAGCCTACTATGCATTATGTAGTTTATTGTAGGTAAAATTAACTCGTAAAATTAGATGTTTTGTATTATTGCCTAAACTTTATCGAGAATAATGATTTTTATTGATGAAATTGTTTATTGTGTGAATAAATCATGCATGAATTTATTTTTTAATGATTTTACAATTTATATTATATTTTTCATATATTGTAAAAAACATATATTCTTAACAACGTTGTTGTGGTTGTTGGGTGTTACTGTAAGAGCTAATTATAAAAAATTAAACCGGAACAACCTGATCTCATCAAAGGGAACCAAAATCCAGGTTCTCCACCTATAATCCACCCAATCTACTGTCGTCCTTCCTGCTCCCCACGCGCTCCACCTCGCAATTCTACGTCACCTATCTAACAAGAGGACTGCCATCTGAGTCATCCCGCTATGATCTTGCCACGTCATAAGAAGCCCGGGCACCATTCCACCTGCCAAAATAAGATTGGTGACGCCACAGGGAGAATTGGAGGGAAAACTGGAAAATAGTCATACATGCATGCAATAAAGAGAAAAATAGACCAAAAGAGAATAAAGGAAAAAGGAAATAGAAACAGAAAGAAAAAGAAATAACATAACAGTAACAGGGAAGCTAATGGCTTACTGGCTTCTTTGCTTATAATTTTAGACAGGCTATTCCTGCTTACTTAAAAAAATAAAAATACCCCACTCTCCATTGCTTTCTTCATCGGAAAGTTACGTCAGCTAACGGTGATGCACCGCGTTTAGATTTCCGTTTGCAGAATCCGGCAAGGTACTACTATTCTTTTTCTTGATAATAACGCTGAAAACCCAAATCCTCGACTTCTTTCTATTGTTAGTGGCATCAGATCTGGTGGCGTTTACTTTGATATTGTGATTTGAGATAGATTTAGACTATAAAATCTGTTCCTATTGGAAATATTTTGTATTTTGAGATGATTTTGAAGCGAATTTTGGAAAGTTAGGGTTTTTGGGTGTTTTTTTTTGTCTTTATGGAAGAGGGAAGGAGATCTGGTGACCCATCTGGGTATATAGTGAAGAATAGGAGTTCTTCAGGTTGTTTGATTGTGAGAAAGAAAGGTAATGATGGTGTGGGAGGTGCGGGGTCTTCTGGTTCACACAAGGTTTTTGAGTCAAAGAAAGAGAAAAAGAGGCTTAGGGTGGAATACAGTGATTCAGGGTCTAGTGACGAGTTGTTAATGCCACCGCGTAGAAGGGTAGGCCCTGAAACATCGAGGGCATGTAATGGTTTGAGTGGTTATGAAGAGAGTTATATTGGCAGGAAGAGAAGCAGAGGGGAGGATATTAGGCGTAACGAGGTTGGTTTGATTGGTAGGAATGGGGGGGATTTGAGTGAAAGGAAGAGGAATAAGTTGGACATGTTTGGGTTTGATGAGTATGATGGTAATGGCTTGGAAATGTCGAGGAGGCAGCAGTTTGATGATTGTGGAATTGAAGGGAGGGGGTATTTCAGGCCGATGATGCCAGGGAGAAGTGGCATTGCAAGGGAATATGAGTCAGGCTCCAGTAGGCATGCTGTTGTTGATAGAAGAAAGAGTTCATATTTTGAGAGGTCAAGTGGGCCGAGTCAGGGAGGTAATATGGTTGGAGCTCGGTCATCTTTGTCGTTTTTGAGGGATAGTTATGATTCTGATGAACCCATTCGGGTTCAGGGGAAAAATGGTGTTTTAAAGGTGATGGTCAACAAGAAAAAGAAGGTTGGTGGGTATTTGAATAGTTATGATCTTTTGGAAGCTGAGGGAAATAGAAAGGTTTTGAGAGCAGAGGAATCTGTGAAGAAGAATGTTCTAATTCGTCCTCCTGTCTACTCTGATCCTAAAAGCCTTGATAAAGCTGGTTCAGTTTCTAGGACAGAGAAGAATGCAATGAATATGAAGAAATCGGTGTCAACTAAGAATGGTAAAATCAGTGATAGGAATTCAGAAGACAGTGAGGCATTGTTGAAGTTGGGACCAAAGAAAGTTGAAGCTCACAGTCCTATGAAGACACCATTGGCAACAAAGAAAAGCAAGGACCTTGACATGGATTCTGATGACAGTGATGCATCTTTAAAGCTGGGACCAAAGCACGAGGGCAAAAAAGCAGGGGACAAGCAGGGGACAAGCAGCGAAGGTGAAAAAACCCCTTACAACCAGCACCCAGAAACTAGAATCAAAGAAGGAAAAGTTAAGCGAGGTAGTGGCACGGAAAAACAGAAGTTGCGAGAACGGATAAGGGAGATGCTTCTGAATTCAGGCTGGACAATAGACTACAGGCCTAGAAGGAACAGAGACTACCTCGATGCAGTTTATATAAATCCTACTGGAACAGCTTACTGGTCCATAATCAAGGCATATGATGCCCTTCTAAAGCAATTAGATGAGGTTGAGGCAAGATCCAGAGGTGATGGTTCTCCTTTTACGCCTTTATCAAATGACGTGCTCAGCCAACTAACAAGGAAGACAAAAAAGAAGATTGAGAAAGAATTGAAAAGGAAGAAAAGAGATGTCAGCGACAGTGAGGATGCAAGAGAAACTACTGTAAGAAATTCAAGTACCAGGTATGATGAGGAGAGCCTGGACAGTGGTAGCCGTGAAGAGAAACTAAGCTCCTTTGTAAAGCAGGTTGGAAAGTCATTGAAGAGCAGAACTAGTGGCAATGGTTCTGTTAGTATAAACTCAATAAGTGAGAGTTCCACGCATCATTTACACGACGGCACTGAGAAACCATCATCTGGGTCCAATTCTCTTCTGGGAAATAAAAGTAGAAAACTGGGCAGATGTATGTTGTTGGTACGGAATTCTATTGAGGGCACATTCCTGGATGGTGATGGATTTGTTCCATATTCGGGGAAACGGACACTCCTCTCCTGGTTGATTGACTGTGGAACTGTGCAGTTGAGTGAAAAGGTGTGCTACATGAATCGACGACGAACAAAAGTGATGCTGGAAGGGTGGCTTACAAGAGATGGAATTCATTGTGGTTGCTGCAGCAAAATCCTCACAGTATCGAAGTTTGAGATCCATGCAGGGAGCAAACTGCGCCAGCCATTTCAAAATATATATCTAGACTCTGGTGTTTCTCTTTTGGACTGCCAGATTGAAGCATGGAATAGGCAGGAATCAGTTAAACGCCTTGGTTTTCAAGCTGTAGACATTGATGGTAACGATCCAAATGATGATACATGTGGCCTCTGTGGAGATGGTGGAGATTTGATGTGTTGTGATGGCTGTCCATCAACATTTCATCAGAGCTGCTTAGATATAAAGGTATGTGTAGTGGCATGTTCTTTACTTTGACTTTGTGATCATGTCGGCGTCTCCTGTTTTCTCCATGATGTTCCCATGTGGCCTCTTTTTCCATCCCGCAGTCTTGAATGGTATGGGAACAAAAGGATGGGGGAAGTAAATGGCTGGAGTTGGATACAATAATACTGGCAGAATATATATATATTCCATGTGTGTGTGTGGCTATATCTTTTGCGTACTCTTATGTTCAATTACCCACAAGTATGCTTAGTAATTGTGCCCTATAAATGGTCCCCTTGGCTTCCACCACATCATACAGGTTATAGTTGGGTTGGACAGAAAGAATAACGATACATGTTTTTTTGATGGTAGAAACTTTACATTTTGCATTTTCATAGATGGAATATATCACTCCACTTGGGAATAATGGAATTTAAGAAATCCACCTATTTGTTATCTCACAACCTGGTCCTAGATCTGCCACTTGCATGCGAGCTTGGTTGAATTCACATGAACCATTTTGGTTGCTCATTTGGGACAATCCCAACAAAGGTAAACCATCTTACTAGATGGTTGACACTGGAAAAATACTTGCACATAATGAATGATAAGGTTGATTATTACACACTCCAAATGATATTCTGAGTAAAACACTCATCGAGCATTTGGTTTTCTTTTTTGGGGTTGGGTTCAACTTGCACCTTAAAAGTAGGGGGCAAGTTTAATCCACTTGCTAATAACACAGGAATTTATTGGCTACGCTAGCATTTTTGTTTAATAATTGTGCTTAGTAGCTTTGCTTTCCTCCATTTGTTTTGGCCTTGGCATTCAAAGTACTCATATTTGTCTTCTCATTGCAGATGCTTCCCCCAGGTGATTGGCATTGTCCAAACTGTACTTGCAAATTCTGTGGGATAGCGAGTGATAAAAATGCCCAGGGAGATGATACAACAGTCTCCAAGCTTCTCACCTGTAGTCTGTGTGTAAAAAAATGTACCCGTCCTGTTCTTCTTTGGTTTGAAATCTTCTGCTTCTATGCATATCTTTGTTCGCACTATTGTTCTGTTTTCATTGACATTAACTTTGCATGTCTCTGTAGATCACAGTTCATGCACACAGGAGTTTGATGCTCTTTCCATTGACACCAACAGTCCAGTCGCTAGGTTTTGTGAGAAGAAATGCAGAGAGGTAATTTTTCAGGGGTTTAGTGAATTTTAGTTATCCTTTTCAGCAATTTCCATGATTTTAATATTTTAATTTCATGATTTTGATTGAGTTAGTCTTACTTGTATACTTTAGACTATATGAGGATCATAGTTTAATATTTTGCGCAAAACCTTTTAATTTCATGATTTTGCAGAGTAATGGTTATTAGGTTTTTTAGCTTTGTGAAACATTTGTAATTTTATGAGTCTAAGATTTTTGGCTTCACTATTTCAGCATCTGTATCAAGGCATTGGTTAATACCAATGCTAAATCAGGAAGCTATTGAGTTCTTAGCTTTCCAATTCCTTTTCCCTTTTGCTTTGTCTATTTCAAAGGGTAGCACATGATTTTTGTGTCATCACATGATGGATTTTAATCCAGTATCCTGTAGCATACTGCCTTCCAGGTCTAAGCTTGGTCTAGAGCATTTGTTGTTTTGGAAATTAGATTCTGTTGCATAAGAAATTTCATATTTCAAGTAAAACTTTTAAAAATGTTTTATGGAAGCATTACTCTTCCTTTAAAACCAGAAACCTTTCTTTGAATCTTTCTGTAGCTTATGCATTTTAAGATCTTAGATCTAGGGACATCTTTTTATTAGTTTTTAATCCATAAAATACATCTGGTTTTGTTAGTCGGTGACACTTTTTTCTCTCTTGCTGGTTGGTCTTTGATACATTGTTTTCATCTATATTTGCAAAAGATGCACTATATTGATGAATCCTTTTATTGCTTGTACAGCTCTTTGAACAGTTGCAGAAGTATCTTGGGGTCAAACATGAACTAGATGCTGGGTTTTCATGGTCTCTAATTCATAGAGTAGATGCAGATTCTGATGCCTCTCTCCAAGGACTTCCACAAAGGGTGGAGTGCAATTCGAAGCTGGCTGTTTCTTTGTCTGTCATGGACGAGTGCTTTTTGCCAGTTGTTGATAGGAGGAGTAGGATCAATTTAATTCAGAATGTTCTCTACAACTGTGGGTAAGCATTCTCAATTCTCAAATAACATGGAATGAATGAATGTCTTTAGACATTCTACTTTTATTGAAAATTGTGGCTATATTATCGCATACATTTGTGAGCATGGATGCATGAAGCATTTAAGGGTTAAAATAGTATAAGCTCTGAAAACTTGTTTGTGCATAATTACTGACAATTGGTTTGGTCTTGAGGCAGTTTTTGTTGAATGCAGTGTTTTGGATTTTGCTGCAATTCTCTTCTGGTTTATGATGAAGTCGATCAACAGCGTTAAAGTTGTGTTTTCATTTAACATATATAGCTTCTTGGATATGAATGCTCAGTTTCAAAGTATCTAGCTGTTAAGTATTATAACTTACATTTTTTTAATGGAATCACTTTGCTGTTAGATATTATCTTAAGAAGTTTTTAATGTGATTTGCATTGCCAATTGTTAGGAAGAAGTATGTGTATGTCAACAAGGAGATTAAACTTCCTTGCATATTCAAGTTGTGTATACCTTTGCATAGAATGAACCATCAGATGCACCTTTGTACGAGGTGGTAATTTGCTAAGCTTAGACCATAAGATCACAGATGCTACAAGTTGCATGTCTGATGTAGAGGATTTTTCGTGGATCTTTTTTGGCTTGATCACTTGGTGTTTTTTGGTTTCCCAGCTCACTCAATCCAATCTGGAGCAAAACACCTTCTAAACGAACTTAAAAAGTACTGAACCTGTGTACTTGTCTTGTTAATAGCAGCAAGCTGAGATTTGCTCGGGCAGATGCATGTATACACACAAGTAGAATTGGAATTGGAATTAGTTCAAATCTTAACTTCCACAGAAAAAATAATTCGAGCCTTTATACTTGGCTCACCATGGGGCTCTTTTTAAGACTGATCCCAGTAGCTGGTGGCAGTTATGTCAATCCCAGTTATGTCCTATGTCTCTAATCCAAGCAACCTTTTTGTCCCTTGGATTTCAGCGTAGTCTCTCTTTTTTACTCACCAGGCACAGGGCATCTAAATATCAGTCCAGTCTTATAATAATGCCACACAGTTCATATTTCCTTATAACCTAAGTCAACCAGATGGAATTACATTCTAGCTAGAAATTACCTCATATTATGAATTATGTTAAAAATCTGGTGCAAGAGTTCTCCGTGTAAGAATAGATCATCGATAGGGGAGCACAAAATTCTTAGGCATCTGTGACTCTCATGAGGGTAACAAGGGACTGGCAAAAAGAAAACGTACAGCTGCTAATGAGGAAAAAAGGAGGGGGAGGGGCTTGGGATTTTGAAATCTTTCTTAGCAGCTCAAACTGCCTTTGCATTACTGGATTAATCCTGGTGCAGTGCATCTACTCGATCACATGCCTGAGTGATATCCTCAAGTGACATTATATGAGAGGGGGGTTAATGCTTCTATAATGAAAGTGGAGTTGTCCAGGATCACAGTGCTAGACTAGAGTTATCTGGTAGTGGCCAGGGATATGCTGTACCCTTGCTTAATTTGCCCAAGAAATGGGGGAGTAACCAATGGAATGGATAAGCTACCTTGTCTTGCTATCTGTCACTGTGCAGCTCTTGTTGAAGAGAGAATCATGAGGAAGGCAACTTGTGCATGAATCATCTACACATGTTTTATGCCCATGTAGAAAGCACAGGTTATTTCAATTGTTGAGCATGGTCTAGCCATCTTCACACCATTCTCTCAAATTGGGCGCCAACATATATGTGCTTTTGTGTCTCTGGTTTAATAGCAACACATTGATTTGAGACTGCTCTGTGTGACCCATTAGCTCTAGTTACTTTGTGGTGCCAATGTCTCTTCATATTGTTATTGGTATGACTGCTTCAGTGACCCTCTGTTTTTCTTTCTTTCTTTCTTTTTTCCTGGAGGTTGCTAAAGCTTTGCTGATTGTTCGAGTTCTTAATTGCTTAGAACTTGTATGAGATATTCTCTCTTTTTTCTTTTTGTCCATCAGGATCATGACCGCACGACTTTATGAATATATGTGCCTGAGTGTATGAATTGTTGAGAGTCCAACAAACATATTTGGTTAACTTGGAAGCATCCTCCTCCTCCTCCTCTTCTTCTGGATAAAAGTTCATGTGCCTAGATTCTTTCTTTTTTGTAAGCATGCTGCATGGCTTTGTTATATGACAAGTTCTTAATTTTTTGCCATTCATTAATTTTCATTATCTTTTTCAGATCAAACTTTAACCGGCTGAATTTTGGTGGCTTTTATGCTGTTATTCTGGAAAGGGGTGATGAAATAATATCTACTGCATCCATCAGGTTCTAATCTATGGTCATTTGCTTGCTATTCCTAGTGCAATCTCTAACTTTTGAATGGAGTTTTCTAGATTCTTTTAAAAAGTGAGTGACTGCAATTCCTGGAATCAGATTTTCTTGTTTGGAAAATAATGATCACATGTTATGCAGGAGTCATTCTCTTCTTAAGTCTGTTGTCATTTATTAATTTCTTGTTATAGATAACTCAGCGAGTCTATTGTCTATACATTTTTGGTTCCCCTGTCATTTAATGTAGCAAATACCTGTATGTTTTACTAAGTTAGGTTTTGGTATGGAGGACATCGTGTTCAGTTTGAATACAACTTTGCTGTGTGTGTGTTTGAGTGTAGATTTGCTTCAGTTGAATTCTGATAATGGCACCATCCTGGTTGGTTAGGTTCCACGGAACTCGGTTGGCAGAAATGCCATTTATTGGAACTCGCCATATGTACAGGCGTCAAGGGATGTGCCGTCGGCTTTTCTATGCTATTGAATCGGTAAGGAATAAGAACTGTTTTGCTAGTATTTACATATTTAAACTATTGAAACTACAAGTTCTTATTTGTCTTGCCTTTGGTTTGTTTTTTCCCTGCTATCTGTTGATAATCCAATTAATTTTATTTTTTCTTCTCAGACACTATGCTCTCTGAAGGTTGAGAAACTGATTATCCCTGCAATTTCTGAACTCATGCATACATGGACAGAGGTTTTTGGTTTCACTACTCTTGATGAATTACTCAAGCAAGAATTGAAGTCTATGAATATGTTGGTGTTCCCTGGTATAGATATGTTCCAGAAGGAGCTCAGGCAAGAAAATATTGATGGAAAGAGGAGTACCAGCATGGGTTTTGGTCAGATGCTTTGTTCAATTTTCTCTTTTTAACTTCATATTTATGTCCTGTTTTATTGATCTACATTTCTTTCAACAGGTGCAAACCAGATGGAGTTCGAAGAAGACAGTGAATGTATTAAAACTGTAGTAAATAAATCTGATGCAGATTCTCCAGCTGGGCATGATGCTCATGATTGTGATAATAGTGGTTTGGAATGTTCGATTGGGAAAAATGAAGTGGCTAGTGCTAGTTCTGATTCCCAATGCCCTGATGTTTCCTCGAACAATGTCACTACTATGAATAGTTCTTTGGATGTGTCTCATGGACTTCAAAGTGCGGTGCCACTCAAGGAGGAAACCATACAGACAAATTCTAAATCAGAGGACAAGTTGGTTCAATCTGCTGTGGATAAGAAAAGTGAATGTGTCTCCTACACAACTCATGATGTACATGAGATGGTTAAATCCAAATCAGATTCTCCTGTTGAAGATACCTCTCTGACTTGTTTCAAGGGAGATGTGGCAGCTATGGATACAGATACCCAACTTCCAGGTGCTTCCCTAGGCGATGCCTCGGTGATGAGTGGTTCTTTAGATGCTTCTTGTGAACTTAAAGATGCAGCACCTTTTGATGGGACTTCATCTGCTGATTCTGAATCAGAGGGCAAGATACTCGGGTCTGCTTCTATAACAATCTTGAACGTGAGTGGTGACAGTCAAGAGGAAAATAAATCTGAAATGGCTTCTCCTGCCAAAGACAGTGATCAATCTTGTAAAGTGGATGGAATCAATCTATTTCATTCATTGAATCTGAATGAGTCTGTGTCCGGGGAACTTAAAGTTTCAAAATCAGTAGAAGAGAGTGGATGTGCTGATTCTCAATCAGAGGAAAAGTTTGTGGAAATAACACTGAAGATGGAAACTATGCCCCTATCAGATTCCTCTGTTGTAAACAACAACGTGGCTTGTAATGATGGTGATTTGGGTGATATTCCTACAGGAAGTGTCGATATGGTATCTCTTGAAGCTGTCCCTTCCATAGAGAAGACAACTGAAGAAAACTTTGTCGAGAAGGTTAATGAAATTTCAGGTGTATCTGTTTCTGGATTCAGTGGTGCCGAGGAGAATAACATGCAAATCGAGCCCAACCCAAATAGTGAAATTGGCCATGAGAGGGGAATCAAATTAGACGTGGTTCCAGAGGCTGTTTCTGATGCAATGTATTGTGGAGGAGCTGCATCTCATGTGCCGGAGGATAGTTCTGTGATTGATGCAAGTGAAGGGAAAATCAAATCTGGCTCTATCTGACACTAACACTTCCACAGAATTCCTGCTACATGTTTCTGTGCTCAACTTTCATGCGGAACTTGGAATGCTCCAACTGGTTCGTGATTGTTAGGGCACTGTTTTGGCATAAAGAAGCACCATCAATCGTTGCAATCAGCGCCGATACCATTTCTTAGGATGATTTTCAAGATTCAGTTTGTACTATGGCAAGCCCCAAGATAAATTTTGATACCAAAGAGTTGCAATTCGATCTCTCGATGGAATTATCAGGTGTCATATCTGCTCGACGCTGGAGGAGAATCTACTGTCGTGAAATGCAGCCAATGGTGGAGGCTGGTGGCAGATATGTGGAGATGTTCGAGTGTTGATGATCAACGTATTCATGCAATGCAGTGTGTACATATCTGAATCTGCCGAGATCCAAATTCCGAGTTTCTTACGAAGTCTTGTATTATTTCATTTTCATATGGCAACATCTTGACACATGACGTAGGCGGTTGGAGAAAGATTTTGAACTCTATTTTTCCATGTAATTATAACTTATCCTCTTTTTTTTTTCCCATGATGCCTGCACTTGATTCATAAATTTTATGTCATCTGCGAGCTGCCCTTCTCCATTGAGTTTGAAAAATATCATATTATTCACTTCTCATTAGATGGGTCTTTGCAGAAACTAAGCTCCCGAAGTTCGTACTCAGCCTTCTGATTGATAGTCGTGCTCTGTGTGGAGCAGGTGAGGTTATTTTTGGGCGGAAAATGTTTAAAAACACCGTACCTTTATTTATAATTTATCAATTTAAGCAGGAAAAGCAGTAACGGAGAAAAAGGCTGCCGTTATAAAACGACGCCGTTACAGGTTCTGGTGCCTTCATGTGGGCGACTCGTTAATGAAGTTCAGAAAAGGGCTGGAAACGAGTGGAATGGAGGTGGTGGCGGTCCCTCGTCATCTCCAAAGAAAATTGCCCCCACCCCTTCTTTTCTTCGACTCCTTTACTAATGGATTCTCATACTACTATTACCACTACAACCTCAAAACCACTTCAGGCCTACCGTTCCTCTCTAACCACCTCTTCTCCAATCGAATCCCGTACAAATCTCTTTATTATTAACAACTCTATTTTCATCAGTTTCTTTCCACAATATTTTGCCAAATTTGGTTTTTTTTTTTGGGTGGTGTTCAGCAGCAAGTGCTCGGATTGGGGAGGTGAAGAGAGTCACTAGTGAAACGAATGTTTCAGTCAAGTTTAACTTGGATGGGACTGGAATTGCTGATTCTACTACTGGCATTCCCTTTCTTGATCACATGTTAGATGTTAGTTATCTTTCTTTTTTGCCTTTTTTCATTTGGAAATTTGGATTTTACTATTTATAGTTTTTTTTTCTTATAATTATTTAGTTGGTTTGTGTTCTTAGCAACTTTCTTCGCACGGGCTTTTTGATGTGCATGTGAGGGCAACTGGCGATGTTCACATTGATGATCATCACACTAACGAAGATGTTGCTCTTGCTATTGGAACTGTCTGTCACTGTCCATTATCTTCTCTCTTTTTTTAGTTTCTCTTTTTTTCCCCTCTTTTTCCCCCCTGGTTTTGCGTGTTATATATTGATTATTTTTGTTATTCCTACTTAATTTCTATTTTATTTGAAACTTGTAATAGTAAAATTAAGCATGAATCATCAGCTCTTTTTCTTTTTTTCTTTTTTTGTATCTGCGAGTTTATATTTCTGGGAAATGAATGATAGGCAATATGTAAAATTTGCCTCTGCAGGCTTTGCTGCAAGCGCTTGGGGATAGGAAAGGAATAAATCGGTTTGGCGACTTCTCAGCTCCTCTTGATGAGGCATTAATACATGTTTCCTTGGTAAATGATGCGCTTAGTTATCATATAAATATCTCCATGCAGCTATTAATGAAAAAAACTCCTCCTTTTCCACCTCTCTAAAAGCTTACACCTCTACCTGTACCGCTACCCTCTAAGCCAGACAAACACCGAGTCCATGAGCATGTGATCTTCGCTCACGCATATGCAATAAGCATGGTGAAGATTGCACATTTGAATCCCATGCGACTTTGCTTAAGATTGCTTGTTTTGGAAAATGAAGAAGAATGGCATCGTTATGATGCTTTTAAAGTGTGAGATGGACTAACACGTTCTGAGGTCCCTAAGGGTGGGGTTGGGTGGAAGTTTGGAAGAGAGATACTAAATATAATTTGTGTCACCATGCTTGTTGAGTGCCTTATAGCATGACCATGTAGACTCATATACTTATGTGCAAAATGCATGGGCATTGCTTGATGCCACCACTGATTTAGTTGTATGATGAAATTTTTTTGTATGCATGTGATATGGGGTTGCTGGGTTGGGAGTGACATAGCCATCACAATTGTGGGTGATGTGACTTTGTCATTGTCATTGTGCACGCTGAACACCCATGCTTGCGGTTAAGTGGTCGTGATTTGTGTGTGCAACTTCTTCATATGAATTGCACAGTTGCATCACCTGCCACTTTGCTTGGCATAGCTCATTTGAAGGTGGAGAAGAGCAATATCAGAGATTCAGTTCCATGATCATAATGCTTTTTATTTATGAAATGGACTTAGAGGCTGCAGAGGCATCATGGAAGTCGAGACTAAAATCATAGTGCATGTAAATCATATAGCTGTATAGCCTGTATTTACTTAAGAAGAAGGATTAGCTTCCCATCATATCATGCTTTTTTTTTAAAGTTATGCATGTTTGTATTGAATTGAGTTTTATTTCCTTTCAGGATTTGTCTGGCCGGCCATATTTAGGTTATGATTTGCAAGTTACTACTCAGAGAGTTGGAACATATGATACTCGGGTGCTCCACTTTACTTTCTTCACTTCTGCAACAATGATTTCATGTTCTTTTGCCTGTTGCCAACTCTTGGATATTGGTCAAAGCCTCAAGAAGACAATTTGATGCGGATAAAGTTCACACCTTGGAATTTCTAACCTGGTCTATTATTTTGATAGTTGAACACCTTTCTCCTTGTTTCTTTTTTCAAAATTTTCCATTTTCTAAGATTAAATGGTTAATGATATTCATGATTAATTTCAAATGTCTGTTTTTAGCTGGTGGAACACTTTTTCCAGTCATTGGTGAATACTTCTGGTATTACGCTACACATTCGGCAGGTAACACTATAATGTAATGCCTGAAGCATTCCTGTGCTATTGACTGTCCATGCAAACAGTCTTCACTATCTTTGTAATTAGATTATTAATATTCTCTCATTATAGCATTTGAAAAAGAAAAAAAAAACAAGAAGAAAAACTCCAGAGCTCCTGTTGCACTGTTAACTTGGTACACTTCCACCCTAAACCCTGTCACTTCTCCAATTTTTTTCAACTAATTTTATATAAGTTTAACATTCGCATGATAAAGTCTTTTGATACTTCACTTGTGCTCTCTCTAATATATTTTGTTTCTCATCTTTTCTAGATTTTACAAAAACAAAATGATTTTTTCACTCCTCTCTTCAAAGCCATCCGTTTATGTTTTAATTATGGCCTGTTTTTACCCATTAAGCATCAAAAAGAACATGATGAGATCAATTGCTAGAGTCAACAGACAAACCCAGAAGTGGTTCAAAGTACAGTTTATGGACAAGAATGGCTTAGGTTCCTTGTAGAGAACCCAAGATATCTAACAAAGCTGATCAGAATCCTTTGAAGAATTAGCAAGGGATAAGGATGTGATAGGAGTAAATCTCCTTTTGGTGGAAGGGCTGCATTAGAATTAAACGTAGGTTTTCCTCAAGTTTAATTTGGATCCATTAAAGCATAAAATGTAGAAAGAGTGGCAGATATTGGTCCTGACATTTACTCATGTAATTGAAACATTATGTGTTGGTTTTATGGTTACGTTACTTATATGATATGGCAAATTGAATAAACATCACAATCTGTTGTAGAGATGTACCAAGTTGATGGTACAATGGTAGTACTGGAGGTTTTCCATGAACTTTGTTGCAATCTTCAATCTTTTAGAAGTTGGCTTGCTTGTTATCTTTTGTTACAATCTTTCCCTTTTAATTTTATAATTTGCATTTTTCCTTCTATTGATTAGCTAGCTAGCTTTTCTAATCCCGTTTGCTGTCAGATTTATATTTATAAAAGAATATTCCAATGTGGACCACAGCTTGCTGGAAGAAATTCTCATCATATTATTGAGGCAACCTTCAAAGCTTTTGCCAGGGCTCTTCGACAAGCAACAGAATATGACCCACGTCGCCTCGGGACTGTGCCAAGGTTTGATTTCTCCTCGTCAGCTGTGACTACACTGGCATTGAAAGCATCTCCCCTTGTAAACATACTCCAAATTTTGAAGTTGATTTAAAGCTGAGAAATAGTCTTATAAGTGTAATGCACTGCACCAGTTTCGATTCCTTTTTTTTTTTTTTCCTTTCATCTTGTGGCTACATTAACAAAAGAGTACGGTATGCTTCTACTTTGTGGATCTCAAAAAGTTCCTGCTTTGACATCATTTCTATTTTTTCAACTTGATATGTGATTTTGTGACTTGTCCCCTTAGTATAAGATTCTTCTTCAGTTCTTCATGAGCAAATCATTGCATCAAAGTTTTTGCAGCTAAGAAACCATAATTTTTGTTAAATTACTTCAGCAAGATTTCTTAGATTGGCTGGTAGCACCTTACAAATCATTTCCTATCATTTGTTTGCATTTTCTTTTTCTTTACCTTTTTAGCATGTTCACTATCCATTAGGAAGCCAATTTTCATGGCATATTGTAGAGTTATTTAGCATTAGAAGGTTTTCTTGCTCATTCCACATAATACTTTTTGCAATGAAAACTCTAAAGCACGTCTGATTTGTTATGTGCAGCTCAAAGGGGGTTCTATCGAGATCATGATGATTCATTATTACTTTAAGAATGATGGTTTAAATTCGAAGGTGATGTGACTTTGGATGCATTATCTTCAAGCATCCTCCATGAGATCCATGTTTGTGATCTCTACTAGTTTGTCGTTATGATAATCAGTTGAGCGCCATTTATTTATATGATAAACCGAAAGTGATTAAGTTACTGTTCTTGCTGATGCAGTCCAATATGGGGACATGGATGTTGTGAAGGATAGGCTATTGCCCGTATGGTTAGTTGTATTATGAACTCGTAATGAATTGATGTTTTTGTATTCCAAACGTTGTTTTACTCGTGGCGTAGGGAAAAGGAGGAGCAGCAGGGAAGATGTGTATTTGTCAAGAATAAACTTTTGAGCTCGTAGTTGTTATTTGTCCGTTCTCACATGTCACTTTATTGAAGCTTCTTGGTGGTGGCCTCTGGGAAATGTACACCGAGAACTCTTGAACCGTGGCCTTTGGTGACTTGATTTCTAGTGATTGCCAAGTTGTTCCACTGTGGTTTAGACTAGGCACTTAAGTGATTTTTTCTATTTGTCGGATTCAGTACCTTTCTCTAGTCATATGAAATTCCCCTACACTTCTTTACTATAATCTTTTCAAGCGGAATGAAATGTGTTGCTTTCCAAGTGCAGATTCTAATGGTTTTGCGATTTATATGAGAATGAATTGGCAAATGCTAACCCCTCCTTTTTATTACTTCTCATATTTATAATTTACAGTGCTTTTGTTTTGGGATTCATATGCCTAAATCATGTCAATCTCATTCAATTTGGAAAGAAAATCAATATGCATGTCCATGGTGTGAGATTTTGGTTCCCCCGAATTTGCTCAGTGCGTACGCGTTGAATGCTGCCCAACCTTTTATTGAGTGAAATTTTCACAGCCAACGAATATTGTATTGGATATGTAATGCCAGAGATGTGATTCATAAAAGAAAGGGAAAGCAGTTGCGGAATTTGCTTAAACCATCTTGCTTTCTTGGATGGATGCTAAAATGAAAAACAAACAAACCAACCAACCTTGTAATTATCCTGATTGCATGAACTCAAAAATGATAGCTAAGAATTTCACAGCATGTAACAGTAGTTTTTCTGTTCATATTTCCAAGGAAATAGACGTGATTGCAGATAGAGAGCACAGCCTGAATTTCCCATCCAGAAACCAGTTGGGTTCGAGGCCATTTAGCTGATGTGCATCTTGATCACTCTACAAAAATTCTTCAGCGGTATTCAAATCATTCAATATCTCAGACCTAACCTCTTCCGGGAGTTGTGCAGATGGACCAGCCCTCGAATAGAAACTGGCCAAAGACCTAATTGCCTTCTCTAATTCTACATATGATTCCTGCAACAAGAAAGTAAAAAGTGGCAGATTGAAACAACTCTTCAAATGATGGTAACGAGTTGAAGGTGCGTACCTCACGAACTACCTTTTCTTGTCCCCTCCAACTGCCCAGGTATTCCCGGATGGACTCCTTTGCTGCATCTGCAGTCCGTCTAAACTTGGCAATATCCTTGGTATCTTCCTTGAGTGACTCGCGGAGGTTCTTCACAACTTCTCTTGCTGCCTTTAAGTATGCCTTTGGCAACAATTTCCCAGATTTTGTTTTCTCATTAGGATCAAACAATGATTTAATGGCCCCAGCAACTCCGTCGTCCTTTTCTTCCTCTTTGGCCCGTGCTTGTAACGGTGTAAGAAAGCAATTTAAGGTCAGAACTGTAACAAATGAAGCGCTAAAGACCAAGACATGTCGACGACTTGGCAAAGCAGCTTGAGATGATAGAACAGCATTACACCTAGAATTCAGTTTGTCTGTAATGTTGCATTGAAACCATCAAGAAACAAGGTTGGTGAATGGTGCGCCGTTGTCAATACTGATTTACGAAAGAAAGAATACAGGGAGGGAATTGAAGTTGTTGCTTACAGTCAATATCAGGTTTAGAGGTTCTGTTCATTGTCTTGAAAGTGACAAATGAGCATATTTTAGCTCCAAGAACCACAGCCATTCTTGTTCCTGTAACTCAACCAAGCTAAATCCGCGGCATCCTACAAACCAACAAGCAATAACTATGGAGATTAACGAGTTCAGAGGAAAACCAAAAACGAAAAAGGAGAAACAAAATAAAACATGCATACCCACACAACCCCAGCTAGAATTGGATGCAGAATTGTAGGTGGTTTTACCCTTGATTCCTTCCCTTCCACACACACTTCGCTTTCAATCCTTTCCTCCTTATAAAGAACGGTCTTTCACTAGCTGTTGAATTTATCCAGAAGACGCACCATAAAACGTCGAGGTGACGTGTCGTTCCGTAAAAGACTGAACGACTTGCAGTTGGCCTTGGGATCATCTTTTTTAACAGACCGTTTTCTCATCCTCGGAGAGAGGCCTGGGCCAGAGCATCTTTCCCCGCTGAAAGTAAAACCTCTTGCACTCTACTCTCTCCTCTTCTCCGCTAAAAATCTTGATATCCATTTAGAATCCCTAATCACACATTCTTCCGGGGGATGGCAGGTGGCTCCCACCCCAAATCCTCAACTCAAAACACCCCCCCCCCTCCTCCAACCCTGCCCCCCACCGCAAATCCCGTTGGGAATCCACCGCCCAGAACAACAACAATCAACAACCACCACAGTCCAACCAGAAACTCCATAAACCAAGCCCTTCCCCAAAGCCCAACACTGGCCCATCCCCCAAGCCCGTTACTTCTACTGCAGGCCCAATCCAACCTCCACAAGTCCCTCCGTTCCCATTCCCAGACCTCGGCCCTCCTCCACCACCTACATACGGCTTTCACATGCTTGAACGCCGCACTATTATGCTCGCCGACGGCAGCGTCCGCTCTTACTTAGCTCTCCCACCAGATTACCAAGACTTCCCTCGTCCTCCTCTTCCGCCGCGGTTCCTTCACCGGGGGGGCCACCTCGACTTTCTCCCCACTGGGCCCCGCTTCCCTCCATCGAACCCTGATGCGTTAGGTTTTCAAAACCAGAATCAAAATCAAAATAAGAGGAAATTTGATGAGGAATCAGTGAAGCAAGGGAATAGTAGTAGTAGTTATAATAACAATCATTCAAATGGGAAAAATTACACTTTGGGGCCGGATAATCGAGGTTCCGGAACGAGTAGTGTGGCGGGTGAAATGAGAGCAGGAAAGAAAATGAGGATTGGTAGTGGTGATGATTTAGGGTTGGCTAATAGAAATAATAACAGGAATTTTGGTGAAGTGAACCAGAGTGAATTGAAGAAAGCGTTTTTTCATTTTGTGAAGGTGATCAATGAGAATGAGACCGACAGAAAGAAGTATCTGGAGGATGGCAAGCAAGGGCGGCTTCGGTGTGTGGCTTGTGGCAGGTTTGTTACTTTTCAATTTTGTTTCTTCTTTGTTTTTTTTTTTTTTTTTGAGTATTTATTGAATGTTTTTAGCATACAAATGTTGGTGTGTTAGTTATAGAATGTTTTGTTTGGGTTTAATGGGAGCGAGATAGTGGTTTTCCATGCGTTTAGAAGTGGTTTAATGTAAATTCTGTTTATAGGTATAAAAGGATATTTGTTGCTCCAGGTTTGGTTAGAAACTATTTTGTAGTTTTTGTTTGTATTTGCAAGAGGGAAGATACTCCACTTTTGGTCTGTCCGGGACTGATCAACCCCTAAAGCCTCCCGTAAGTGAGGCTTTTGTGTGTGCGACTGTGCGTTTAAGTTTGTTGCTAATTACATACACTTTTATCCAAGGATTAGTGAGTTTTAGGGTTTTAACCTTCTGATATGCCTGGTGATATGTATGGTAGGTTGCTAGAGTATTAGGGCTGGAAGAATAATCAATTCTCAATTTCTGTCATAGAAGGTTATCCTCTGTCAGTTATTGTCAACTTCTATATGGATACGGTTCCTTTCAACTTAGGGAAATTATCTGTTATTTAGTGGTTTAACTGAGTGCATGAGGGGTAGGCCTAAGACTGGTAAGATGCTAGCAATGTTGATAGAAATGCACTAACTACAGAAATCACATTTGATTAACAAATTATCACTGCTATTGCATGTAATAAGACATGAAAGTTCTTGACTGGTACATGATAGTTAAAGAGCCTTTCCTCCTGTTAGACTAGTTTAATGAATTCTTTCCTAGCCATTTGTTTTGTCACGTGGTTACTTCTCTTTATTGTTCTTATTCAACTGTAAGTTCCTTATTGTCATAGATGTCAAGTTGGCAGCTGAGTTGGGACTTGGAGTAGTAATTTTCTGTGGTAGAACTTAGGTATTTCTTTTGGTTCTCACTACAACTGCTAACATCATCGTAGGCTTAGTAAACTTATTGTAGATAAAAATATAGGTTTCTGGTCTGAGTTTCAACCTAGTTAGAAAATGAGTTTGATCATTCACCTTTTCATGTGCACTTTTTGTAGAATAAAAAATATACTGTCATCTCTTTATGCTTTTGCCAATAGATTCATAGATGCTTTTTTGTTTGGAACATATGTTATCCTTTGATGATTGCTTAATTTCCGTGCATGGTGAGAATATATACTGCATTGAATTGGATACTGGTGCGTGAAATATTCTTAACTTGGATGAACTTCGTCACATCTTTGCTATTACATTATCAGGTTAACTTGTCTGACAAAATTTCCAAATGTTGGTTGTTCATATACTACCTTTGTTGCTTATGATTAGTCTTGATAGGGATGCCTTATTTGGAAAGTGAAAAAAAATCTAGTTTTTTGCTTGGTACTTCAATTAATCAAGGAAGGTAGTTGGAGCTTGTTTCCATGTGTGATATTCTTTATTAGATTTTCATTAATTGGGTTATATGAGACTGTACTGGGGTGTAAAAGTCTTAGAAGTTATTTGCAGATTAGCTGTAGTTATAGTCTAGCTGTTTGTCTTTTCTTCTCGTTTCTTTTCTTTTTCTTTTTTCCCTTTTCTACTTTGGATTGGCAGGCCTTTTGGTTGTAGCTTGCCTTGTTATCTTGCTCTTATATCTGACACAGAAAAGTTGTTATTAAGTCGTTTACCTTGAGTTATGAATGTCAGCTTGCCTACTGAATTGCGACTCCCATTGTAAATTTCTGTGATAGATCCTGTATAGATTTGGTTTGCGATTGGTCTTAACAACATTGTAAAGTTAGTGCATTTATTGCAGACAAATGCAAGTTACTTGATTGATTTCCAACTTTCAAGTTGGAAAACAGTTAATGCATTCACCTTGTCTTTTCACTTTTTGTAAAGAGGAGATTAGCTGTCATGTCTTTATGCCTTTTCAAATGGGTTTACAGATTTGTTTCTCCTGTGTAACCTGGCAGATTGTTATGCTTTGAGGATTGCTTAATTATCAAGGGGCAGTCAAAATGTACATCTAAGAGCATTTTGATGAGTCAAACTTTCTGAACCAAGTTGACTTTTGTTTTTTGTGTTTCTTTACACTTATAAACTCTAAATCATTCGGATAACTTTCCTCATAAAAAAAATGTTGGCTGTTCATCTAATGTCTTTAATGCTCATAGTTTTTAAATATGGACATGTATTTGGAAAGTATGAATAGTTTCATTTCCTTGTCTGGTGCTTTAGTTGACCAATAAAGGCAGTTGATACCAGTTTTCTTGTGCAATATTATTTATAACATCAAATCTTGGATTTTATGCTTGCACTATCAAGATATAAATATCCTAGAAGTTATTTACAGGGTATCGGTTTGCTTTCTTTCTCATCTTTTCTACTTCAGATGAGTTTTGACCATTTTGTATGATAGGCTTTTATCATATAGATCCTCTCTTTTATGATCTCAAGATGGCATCAATTCCTGCTTGTGCCTGTTTGACCATAAGTTGCTTTGTTTTGGTTGTGGGCCATTTCTCTTTGCTGACTATTATGAGGTTTGCATGTTGGCTATGAACTAGCTATAATTCAAGCAAGGACTGTTTAAGGTGCTTTGCCTTGTCCAATATGGACTTGCGGATGCACAAGGTGCTTAAGAGTAACTGGAAAGGTGCAAAGGTGGATGGATAATTTAGGTGTAAAATATATCATAATGGAAGAGAAAGTATCAAACTAGTTTGAGGTTCAGCTTTAGTTTGAATTGACATTATGCTTGCGAAACATTTCTTCTTAACTTTGGAGTTCCCAATAACCCTTATATTTTATTGTTTTTAGTACACGCGCACTAGTGATGCAGGACAGCAAAAGGAAAGTCTTTAGATGATTTTGTTAGAGTTAGGGTTTGTAGAATTTTAAGGCTTTAGGGACTGAAAGTGTGAATTGATGGGGGAGGAAGTGAAAAAATCACTAGCCTCACACAAGTAGGGTTAAGAAATCATTCCTTGGAAGAAAGCATCAAAAGATTTTTATTCTTGGTGTTTATTGTTTATCTCGATCAAAGCACAGAAGGCATGGTCTCAATGATGTGTGCTTGATGTGTTATTTGTCTTTTTGTGCCTTAACTTATCGAAAATCTGGTGGTGAATGCGTCTTTGCTATTCATTTAGTTAGAACTTGTAGACTTAACGATATCCGAGAGAAAGCTGAATTATTATTCTTCGATGCCCTTGATATGCAAAATTACAGGTCTTCCAAAGACTTCCCAGACATGCATTCGCTTATAATGCACACATATAGCTCAGATAATGCTGATGTGCGTGTGGATCACTTGGGCTTACATAAAGCTCTCTGTATTCTAATGAGATGGGATTATTCGATGCCTCCTGATAACTCAAAGGCCTATCAGTTCTTACCTGCTGATGAAGCAGGGGCAAACCAGGATGATTTGATTATGTGGCCACCAATGGTGATAATTCATAACACAATTACAGGGAAGAGTAAAGATGGGCGCATGGAAGGTTTGGGAAACCGAGCAATGGATAGCAAAATGAGAGGTATAGCGTGCCCCTTGGTTCCTTTCTGTGACTGGCACCATATACAATGGTATTTATCTTCTTAATAGAATCCTCCCGTTATATAGGATGTGCTTCTCACTTTGCATCAGTTCTTGAAGATGCCGGTTACTAGCTATATCCCATTACACCACCGTGTACTTTTTGCTAAAAATACTGATGATATCTTGATGCGAGAGCAAACCTAAGTACCCGCTCAAGATTGATAGGTGACTTTAGCAAGTGCTTCAGCATACTGTTCCTGGTTTCTTTGGGTTAGGGTTTTCCATTTTCTAGTCTCCTTATGCATATTATTTTATTATGGTATTTAAGGACTAGGGTTTGTCATGTTAGGGTATGCTTAACTATTTAAGGACTGTTGTTTCTGTAATGAAGGATTATTTATACTTCTGACAATTTTGTTAAGTAGTTTATTTCTTTTTCCAGCCATGTGCTTGTTCACTTCTTCACTCTCGTTTACATTATATGAACTCAGAGAAAACTATCAAGGAGAAATCATTTTGAACTCTACGCTTCCCTGCTCTTGTGAAGCTCACATGCAGTAACTAGCTTCCACGAGTTTAGCTGCTACACAAAGGACATTCACCAATAAAAAGTCTCAGAAATGCATCATATTACTAGAAACTTTCATCTACCCCAACTAAGAGATGGAACCGCAATGCAAAAGGATAATTGTGAGGTAAATAAGTATATTGATTGCAGACTTGGGTCTGTTGGTCTAAATCTTTATGATGTTGAGCATATTTAAATAATCTGCTCTGTGAATAGATGGTTTCTGTCTAGAGAAGTTTTAGTAGCAAGAATTTGGGTTGTAGGTTGCAGATTTTCTGGTGCTGTGGCTAATTGTTGTATTTAGAATTCAATTTGATGGGTCAATCAACTGCATGAAGTGTTATGGATGTTGTAATGTTGTTGCATGATTATGGATTAGTAAAGCAAGCAAAAAGAATGAAATATGGAGGCTGCCTGGGTGCTGTGAACGGTGACCTAAAAAGTACTAGAGTTGCAGATTTGTGAGTTTGGGTGCTACATCATGGAAGAATGGACCAGGATACAAGTCATGGGTGGGTGTTTTAGAAATGAAATGAGAGTTGATTTGATGTGAGAATAAGTTAATGCAGTGATGGAAGTTGGGAATAGAGATAAAAGAACAAGCAGGTAAAGAGAGGAAGAGAGAGAGATAATGGACTCACTGCACATGCATAGGCCTCCAAGCTAAAACCAAACAGTTTTAATTCTGTTATCAAAAGTCTAAGAAAATGACCTTTATACATTGGTGCTTGTAAAGGCTACTGGGACCTCTTCTTGTTCTTGTTCCACAGGGATTGGAATTTGTAATTTGAGAATTACAGAAAAGTGAATTGAGGTGCAAAGATTAGAGACAGAAATTCTTAGAAGAATATGTACTTGCAAACAATAACAGGTTCTGTTGCTCGAGGACTCATGAAAGAAACACCTAAAACCACCAAGTTTGAAGATCCCAATTAAAGCAGTAACTAATTGTTCTTTTCAATGGCTTTATTACTTTGCTTGATGCAATAACGAGCATGCTTTTGAAGAGAGTTTAGATCATCAACTCTGTTCGTTGTCTTTTTTGCATGATACTGAAGAGCATGTATTTCAGTCAGGGGCTGAGGTTAAGGCTTTTTAGTTGATTTGGATCATACACTCTTCTTATATTCTTTCTTTTTAGTTTTAACTTCCACCCCATCCAAATCCATTACTGAAGGAGAAACAAAATATCCTTAGGGCCCTGGTGGGCGACTCAATTGTTTAGTGTTTCTAGATTTGTCAAAATTGAACCTCCAGTGGCTTGCTGGGTTTCAATTTTTATGCACACAGTTTCTGAGGCCGTACATTCTAACTTGTTTTATGCAGACCAAGCTACATATATTTATTTTGTATTCCTTCAAGTTACCAGATTCTTGGGATATTCAGTCTTACACCACAGTTTTGTGACTTGTTTGTGCTTCGTTCCATGTAATATATTTATTTGTATTTTGTTTCCATGATTTATTAATTTGCTTTCTCTTTGCTCTTCTGTTTTAATATTAGTTTAAAGGGAAGGCTGTAACAACAGGCTGGTTTTATTCTATTTTCTTTTGTAAATTTATTTAGTGTGTCAAAGTCTACCTAGCAATTAGCCACTGCAGTTACAAATTTAGGCTTATCATTTTCTTTTGGATGATCTTCGGTTGCTAACTGATATTTCTAGACTCTGCTGTCTTTTTCAGCTGAGAATTATTTATTATTGTTTTTTTTCTGACCTAAATCCTTAATTATGAATGCAATGTATGGAACCATTGGTTTAGTTTAGCCTTGGAAGAAAGAGTTGATGATGATTCTTATGAGTTTCATCATCTGCTCAATATTTTCAATAGTGCAACCCTTAACACCTGCTTTTGTTTGTTTTTACCTTATTTGGTCAGATCTTGGATTTGGGGGTGGCAAGTCAAAGTCCTTGTATGGAAGAGATGGTCATCTAGGCATTACTCTTGTAAAGTTTGGTGGTGATCAATCAGGACTGAAAGAGGCTATACGGATGGCAGAATACTTTGAGAAGGATAATCATGGACGCAAGGCTTGGGGTTGCTTACAGCCTGTGACATTGGGCAAGGATGACGAGAAAAATCCGAGCCTTGTGAAGGTGGATCGGAGTGGGGAAAAAACCAGGATTCTATATTGTTATCTTGCAACAGCTGCTGATCTCTACAAGGTTGATTTTGAGACAAGGAAGAAGGTTGTGATTGAGAGCCTGCGGGAATACGAAGCATCCAAGTAGATTTGTCATGACAAAAAAAGGTACAACAACGTAATTTAATGTGCTGTTATTTGACCTGCATACCTCTGACCAAGTCGAGTAAAGCTTCATGTGGGCATTTTTTTCCTTTTTTTAGACTTCATGTAGGCCTTTGCAAACCGAATTTCAAGTTAAGAGGAGGCCTGTTAGTGTTCTGATGCTAATTTATCAGTGTTTGTAATCACAGCTTGTGGTACGCAGGAACTTTACAGGTTCAAGTTGTTTACACGTCCCCTGTTCCTCGTCCAGTAATTGTTAGACATTAGTGGACATCACACGTGGAAAAGCAGAGTTTGCCAGCATTGATTATGCAAGCTATCATATACCTGTGCTAGCTAGACATATGATTAGATGCATGGGAAAAGATTTCTCTCGTAGGAAAAGTCTCCGTGTGAGTGGCTTGTGAAGTCGGGATGCCAGATGAAGATGTTTTCGTTGGAATTGAATAGGCAACAACTCGCGTGGTGGTTGGACGCTTTAGTACGATGCTGCGTAGCTGGCTTCTTTGGAATTTAAGCAAATCGCCCCTTCCAAAGTCACGGGTAATTTGAAGATTTTCTCGTGTTTCGCTCTGCATGCTCCTCCTTTTTTTCACTGGCGAGTGTAATGTTAATGGCTGGATGAATGATTGGTGATTGGGTCGCTCTCAGACAGGATATAAACTGTGATCCTATGCCCTTTCAAAGATACAAGAGAATAGACATCTGGTAACCCACGCTTTTTAGAAACTGTACAAGGTGGTGATATTTTGATCGTGGCCAGTTATTTCCCGGTGTCCTTGAAGAGGACAATCGTTATCTTATCACTGCTTATCGTGTCTGCAATTATCGTCCTTGCTGCTTTCCGAGCTTGAAAAATACCCCCTCGTGACATCATCTGCTTTTTTTGTTATTGTCTTTCCTGTCCTCCCCGCCTTGTACTCTTACTATTGAAATACATGAATGTTTCCGCCCCTTCTAGTCCGCACTTCACATCTGTTCTGTTGCTGGTCAGATTTATTTTAAACGTAAAAAAAAAAATAATATATATATTTATTGGGTGAATTTTTATTTTTGAAAACTTAAATAGTCACGAGTTAATTTATTAAACTTTTAATTATTATTTAAAAAATTACTATTGTGATTTCCGTACAGGATTAGTATTTTTTGCTAAAATAATTTCAATTCTTGTTTTAGTTTCTTTTAATAACAACGATGAGTGTGAGAGGGGACTAGGAGGAAGCACCTTGCTCTCCCACGGCCATTTCCTGGGCCATGACAATTTTTATAGGAATATGCACGTGGTCATGGAAGTATGAAGAGTGTGACGTGCTACTATTGTGTTAATACAAATCCAAAATTCAAGGTGAGGGATATGTTAAAACTATATTATTTTTTAAATATTTTTTTAACCCAAGATATTTTAACGTTACTTTCCATCGTTAAAATGGTATAATACCCTATGTTCCGTTTGACGTGCTGCTATTATTGTACTTGTGCATTACCATTGGCTCAGCAGCTGAAGACACGATGTCATCCTCCCTGCTGCTGCCTGTTCTTGTTTCCTTCTTCTTCTTTGATTAGCAATCCAGCAACCAACTGTCCCCTCCCAATCTGATCCTAGGGTCCAACTTCTGAGGATGCGTGATGACTTGATGAAAGACGATGGCGATGCTATACGTCCTCGAAATGGAGAAGAATATAATTGGATCCAAACAATGTCTTATTTAATGGGAACAGACCCGAAACGGACCCACCAACTTTCTCGTTTGCATGAACGAAGCATTTATCAATGAGTTGACACTAATTTAAACCTCGGCTACCTGGTACTTATTGGAGGCTTAGCTACACAATTATGGCCATCGGTGGACCACTCAATAATTATAGTAAATGGAGATTTGAAAATTCCCGGCGGTGGACTTCCACATGATCGTAAGCCATTTCTTCGCAGAGCTCGATGAAATTGTTGAGAGTAAGGTGGACATGCACACATGCACGGAGAATGAAACAGATCATACTTCCGTTCAGATTTAATCAAGGGTTCGATCAACTCTGTTCTCGAAAGTTCAATCCACAGACCTTCTTCCTTGTTCTTTCAACTGAATCGGGGCAGGTAGAATTCAGATGAGTTCTCTGGTTATTAGACGGGCCCGGCGTTGAATAAATAAAAGCGCCGCCCTTCTAATTACTATTCACAACCCCAAGTCTATAGTTAAAACCGGCATGTAAGATTTCTGCTCTGTGAGCCCACTTAGGTACAGTATTGTAGAAGCACAAATATGTTTGGTACTGTAATAATTTTTGTAGTTGTAATTTAAAAAAATTATTTTATAAAAAATAAAGTTAGTTTAGTATTTATATATATTTAATTAAAACTGTAGTTGAAATTAAGTTTAATAAAAAGTAGTTTAAAGTGTTTGGTTATACATGTTTTTCAAATTGAGATTATAAAATAATTAAAAAAGATATATATATTAATATTGATGGTTTTTAATTTAAATATTGTAGATTTAACTACCATTTCTATATCATTAAATAAATAATATTTTTTATTATTTCATTAATTTATCAACAATTTCATCATGTATGAAATTCATCTGATAAGAACTATAGTTTCAATGGTTTTTTGAGCGTGTAATAAAATCAAATAAAATATCATCAGAAACAAAATTGGAATTACGATTAAATTTCACAAATGCTACGTCATCATGCGATGCTCTTCTAATTTATGCAGTGTTATTAAATCATATTAAACACTAGTTTTTCAAGTAAAATATAATTTTTTTAAAAAAAATTATCGGGTCGGACACGGTCCAGTGGAGACACTGTTCACGTGAACAATGCCCAGATAATTCACCTGGGCACTATTCACGTTAACAATGCCCGAGTGAATTATTCACCTAGCAGACGCGAGAAGAAGCAGGTGAATTATCCACCTGACAGAAGAAGCAGCTCTTAGCTGCTTTGTGGGGAACCCGCAGTTTCAACCCAAAATACATGGGTCCCACACAAACAGTTAATTTTTTTTTTCCGCCAAACATGATGTTTAGGTGGTTAGCTTTAAAAGGTAAAGCTACCGCGTAAACAAACATCTTTTTATATAGGGTTGCGTTGTTATGAGTTCCGGTCATTTTTTTTAACATGAAAAACCAACATGAAATATATTAAATGATGTATTTTTTAAAAATATTTATAAGGTAATATATTGAATGATATTTTTAAATAAACTATTGAGTAATTATATATTATATAAACAATGTTTAACTTGATAAATCAATGATTGGACCGTAATAATTTTATAAATAATAAAATAAATTATGAAGATCATATCTTAGTCAGAACAATATTGAAAAACATGATTGAAAAAATATTAAATTAAAAAAATATTCAAATAAATTTATCAGAATCAACCTATATAAACTTGTTGAATCCAAGCATTGGATTATAAAATTGAGATAGTCTTTTTATGAAAAAAATTGATGAAACCAATATATAACTTAACATGAAAAAAACATAATGAGATATATTTTTAAAAACAACTTAATATTGAAAATATTAAAAATAAAATACAAAATACTATTTAATAGTGTTCTAGAAGCTAGGCTATATTTTCCAAAACAATTATTAGTGTTCTGTTAATAAAAAATAAATACACGCCCCCGGTAGCAATGCTGTATTCGTGGGTAATTTGGGTCCACTTGTTCCTCTATCTATCACTATGCTACTAGCTACACATTCCCGATCTATAAAAATTGGAAACATACATGCTATAACTTCATTATTGGTTTTACAGTACAATGATTCGGTTGTTTTTACCAGATAAACTTATTAGGCATGTAACTAGGGTGAGATTATATTTTTTATAAGATATATTTGATGTTAAAAGAATAATTAAAAATAAAATAATTTGTTGGAGTTTTTTAGGGTTTGATGGCAGAGAATGACGTTGCTGTTAAACATCTAGTATTGAGATTATGCATATTTGTCAGACTCTAGGTGCTTAGACTAGATCTGCGATCCTGAGCCTGCAGACTTACTCGTCTGAGTCTGTCATATCTATTTTTGGGTCTGACATCACACATGATTGTCAGACCCAAGCAAACACATCTTAATGAATTATTATAAACAAATCATCACAAAAATCTAATTTAACGATTTAAATCTTAAAATTTAAATTACATATTCCTACTGAAATAGTTCATGTTTCATGTTTAAGAATTTGTTATTTCCTCGATAAAATTTCTATCTTCAATTATTATTATTATTATTATTATTATTATTATTATTATTTGTAGTAGTATGCTTATTATTATTATTTATTATTATTGTTGTTGTTATTGTGATTATTCAAGTAAACTTGAGCCAAATATATTTGCTACACCCAAGTAACGTGGATCAAAAAATTATTTATAAACAAAGTATAAATAATTTACAAACAACAAACTCATAAAAACCTAATTTAACATTTCATATCTAAAAATTCAAGTCACATATTCCCATTGGAATAATTCTTTTTTATTTTTATGAATTTGTTATTCCTTCAATAAAATGTTTATTTTATGATTGTTATCGATATAGTTTTTATTTAAAAGTATTTTTGTTTTAAATATAGTAAAACAATATATATATTTTTATTTTTTTAAATTTATTTCAATAGTAATACATTAAAATATTTTGAAAATATAAAAAATAAATAAAATTATTATTAATCAGTTACGGATTACGAGTAAATAGATTGGCACATGCCATGTAAAGGTAGTACCTGGCCCAAAATCTCCCAGTATTTTATAAACTGGGAATCCATGCTGTTAATTTTAGTTGTTTTTTTTATAATCAATTTTTATTATATAGTAGTAATTTTCATGTAATGTAGAGATAATTTGTCACAACACAGAAGTGATGTATAAAGCAAAGCAAACTCCAAGCATGAAAACATGACACTCGAGAACAACAAAATAAAATAAAATTTAAGGACAAAAAAATGATTAGAAAAAAGCCACCAACAATGATAATGATTCGAACATGCAAATATGAAAGGGCAAACAACCTCGGCACAAGAAAGTTCTCAACTGTCTGAGTACATTTTATAAATAAATACAAAGGGTAAATGTAAATGTAATTTCCTTACGTACACAAACATAAAAAAATTTATTTACTTTTAGGTAAAAAAACAGGAGGAGTAAAAGCAAGGTTCAACTGGATCAATCAGTCACTATAAAAACATATCAGGATATGCCAAGTGGAGTCCTCCCATACGTCCGCATAAAGTCGCAAGCAAGATTTTAGCTTAGATTTTTTCTCTCTCACAAGGTCATAGAAAAATGATGCGCATGACTGAATCTCTGGTCTGGTCTGGACTGGACTCCTCAGCAGCCGCAGTACTTGATGGCTGATGGAGGGATGCTTCTCGCTGTATTCATGCATGCATGCATGCATACATACATGCATACTAATTTCCACGAAGAATGGTCATGCTAAGCTATTACTGTTACACCGGCAATGCCTTTACTTTATCTGACTCCCACCCATGTGGTGGTCACAAGTGGGCCTGGCCCACCCTCTCCCTTTCCATTTCACTTTGCCTTTTTACGATCTCTCTTCGGTTTCCGCGAAAGTAATCTCATCCCTTCTTGTCCTCACTTCCAACCCAAACCAACTCCCCCCTCCATTTATCTTACGTCATGCTCCCCCTCTCTTATCCTACGCACCCGCTCACGTTAATCTCCACCCACTCTTTTGGTGCGAACCTCAGTTCCTACGCATCCCCGGCGCATTCTAGACCCCTCCATTACCACTTTCTCCTTAGTCGCCACTACACGTGTCCTTTTCTGAAACGCTCCATGTCATCGCTGTCTTGTTCCCTCTAGCTAACTTTATCCCCCCCTCTCTCTTCCCTTGATCTCTCTCTCTCTCGGTTCTAGGGTTTCTTCCTCTAAACTTTCACCCACTGTTACCGAAAACTTGATCGAAACAGCCACCACCATGGGGTCGATCCCCGATCCAGGCGAGTTAACTGAGCTAACTCGGCCCAGCTTTGACGAGTTCCAGCGTCAAACTTCACTGATGACAAGCTGCACTCTCCTCTGGAAAGAACTCTCCGATCACTTCACTTCACTGGAACAAAACCTCCAGAAGAAATCAGAAGCTCTGAAACACAAAATCCAAACCCTAGACAACCAAACAAAAGCTTCCCTTGCTTCGCTCAAGAAGCGCGAGGTAACAATCGACGGTAGCGTCGAGATCGCACTAGAGCGCGTCGAAGAACACAGGGAACTAGCTCTCAAGTCACTGTCAGATCCTGATTATGAAAATCCGGATGGAGAGGTGGATGATGGAGATGGATCTTTTATGGTTTTGAAGTCTCTCTGTTTGACAATGGAGTCGCGTGAGTTTTGGAATTTTGTGATTACCAAAAAGAAGGAAATTGAAATTTTGAGGAAGCAAATTCCTTTGGCTCTAGCTGAGTGTGTGGATCCGGCAAAGTTTGTTATAGAAGCGATATCGGAGGTGTTTCCGGTGGATAAAAGAGGGGAAAGAAGTGGTGAAAAGGGAAATGATTTAGGATGGGCTTGTGTGTTAATCTTGGAGAGTTTGATTCCGGTTGTCGTGGACCCGGTAATCGGGAAATCCAGGTTGTTAGTTACGCCTAGTGTTAAGGAGAGAGCGAAGGAGATAGCGGAGACTTGGAAGAAGAGTTTGGAGGAAAGAGGTGGGATTGAGAATGTCAAGACTCCTGATGTGCATACTTTCTTGCAGCATTTGGTGACTTTCGGGATTGTGAAGAAGGATGATGTGGATTTGTATAGGAAGCTTGTTGTTGGGTCTGCTTGGAGGAAACAAATGCCTAAGCTTGCTGTCTCTCTTGGGTTGGGTGATAAAATGCCTGGTATGTTTTGCTTCATTATTTATTTCCGGGTTTTGTGTTTTGCTTTCTGTTTTGAGATGTTTTCTTGTTGTTTTCGTTTTTTCTTAAGCTTACATTTATTGGTCTGTGTTGGGGAAAAAAATATTGTTTTCTGCCGACAAAGTGTCTGAGCCTGCTATCAAGATTCAAAACAACAAAAATATGTCGCTAGTTGATATTTACTTAGTTTATTTTTTTTGGAGAGTGTATGGCGGATCTTGGTCCCTAAACTAAGTGAAGGACGGGTGTGCCATCGCACACTTCAGTGTGGGAGAAAATACGATGCATGTTTTTGCAAAACTCAAGGGATTAATGGAAACGAAGAGAATGTACACATGATGTATCAAAGTTTTCATTTTGAGAGAGTGTGGCTCTTGTTTAGGGATTTTGATTGCTACATCTAGCTTTTTAAGATCCCTTTCATGCAGTGTGCATATGTAGGTTGTTTGTGATCCAGACATGGTTGAGAACTTGAGAATTCCTCAAGATAAGCTTATGAGCTTCAAGATATGGTTGCCTTGGTTCCTTGCGTGCGTTTAGCTAAATGCCCTTGTACGATTTGATTGGTGGAAGGGGGAATGTGATCAATTTCGTTTTAATGTGCTTCTGTTCAGTGCTAATTACTGAATCTGTAGGCTACATCGACCTTTCATTTCCTGCCATGGGGCTTTGATCGCCTTATATCTAGTTTGGGTTTTTGTTTATTTGTGGTCTTGAAGTTACATGTCATGAGGAGGGTGACCTTTTTAACCTAGTGGTAAAATGAGAAGGTATTGCTCCAAGTAGTTTTGCACGTTCTATTGCCATTTGATGTGCTTTAGTCTTCCAGCTGCTTGACGTGCATGCTAGTTTTTTGTTCTGTTCCTGACAAATTGATGTACAATGATTATGAACCCATGTTGGAAAGCATCTTGTTTCTATTACGAGGGCAATAATTTTTTGTTATTTAACTTGCATTGAAACTGGTGAAGATATGTTTTTTATAGGAAGCATTGGAATCTAGCTGTTATAGAAGTCAACAGTTATGGATTTGATAGTTTAGATGTGTCCGTGTAAATAATGTATTTGTAGTAGAGTTCATCCAACACATCCTTTGCATTTTCTCTCTGCACACATCAGTATTAGGTGTGTTAGATATATCAGTTCATCTCAAATCTATTCATCTCAATCTCAAATATGTCACTGAGTTTTACAGTTATTATCACCAGATCATGTTGTTTTAGAAGTAGCCTTTTGGTCACTGTCATGGATTTTGATGCAGCCCATTAATTGTGTAGTATATTTGCTATAGATTAGTTCGATGGTTTTACACTGCTCTTACGTGCAGATATGATTGAAGAATTAATCAGTAGGGGACAACAGCTAGATGCAGTGCATTTCACCTATGAAGTTGGCCTTGTGGATAAGTTCCCCCCTGTACCCTTGCTGAAAGCTTTTTTGAAGGATGCTAAGAAGGCTGCAGCTTCTGTATTGGAGGATCCTGAAAATACTGGTCGAGCTGCGGTATTTCCTGTTATCCAGTATTACTAGTTGATTTTTGTTCACAGATAATTTATATGCCCTGTTTTCTGGGGAACTGATTATGTGACTTTATTTTGTCACTGGAAACTAGTTCTACTGCAACATGTGTTTGGACACCAGATCACATGTTATGTAATTGACCTGTGTGGTGATCTTGATTTTGTGTTTAGTCATTGGTAGGTGATTTAAAAAAACGCTGCATTTTTCTCTGAAGAAGTGATAAATGACTGCAGGGGTCATAGTATTGAATTAATTTACAGCCTTGTTCTTTTTTCTTTTTCTTTTTTCTTTTTTAACTAGACACAACATTTTACTATAGGGAGTGAAGCTTTCATTTTTTGGGTATGACCTACAGCGGTTGTTTTAATGTTTTCCATAAACCCCCCCCTGTAAATAACTTGGTGGCCACCATCCTGTACCTATAATTTGTATAGTCTCTCCAAACTACTAGGCAAACCACCATTTCTTCACTTGAGCTAATTTCAAATGCAATTGTTTTTTCAAGTACTTTAGGGGCTAAAATTATATTATCTATGCCTCTCTGTCTTCGATTAAATGTTTTATGCTTGTAATATCATGTCTTTGCCTGCAACAATACCTGTAAGTCTTGTAATGCATGCTTGGGTAATTGTGTTAATTGTTCGGGAGAAGAAAAGGTTTTGAAGTACACACATTCCTGAATTTCATTCTTTTGCATGAGCAACCACGAGAAACTCAACTAATTAGCATTATTTTTTTTTAATCTATTTTGTAGCATCTTGCTGCACGAAAGGAGCAGTCAGCGCTCCGGGCTGTCATTAAGTGCGTTGAAGATTACAAACTAGAGGCACGGTTCCCTCCAGAAAACCTTAAGAAACGCCTTGAACAACTGGAGAAGGCCAAGGCAGAGAAGAAAAGGCCAGCTGCGGTTCCAGCCAACAAACGAACACGTGCCAGCAATGGTGGCCCAATGCCCCCAGCCAAGGCTGGTCGCTTGACGAATGCATATGTGTCATCTTTTCCTGCACCTCCAACTTTTGTCAGGTCTCCCTCACATACACAATACCCTACTGGGGTACCGGCATATCCTTCTCCACCTGCTGTTTATGGCAGCAGGAGTCCACCATCTCCTTATGCTTACTCTCCTGAGGCTGCCGCTCCAATAGCTGGGTCATACCCTGTAGCTCCTTTGAATTATCCAGCATATGGAGGGTATGGCAATGGTTTCGCACCAGCTTATCAGCAGGCTTACTACCGATAGACATGACTACTCGATGATGGTAACCACTGATATGATGACCCCAATCTCATTTGCTTTCTCAACTGGCTTGTTTGTAATCACTAACCGTCTTAACGGTAGCAATCCGTGTGTGTTTAATTATAACTGTTCTACTTCTTGCTTTGCCATGGTGAGAAGTTGTATTTCTAATATTGATCAAACTCTAGCACTAGGTGATTGTGGAAAGTAATCATGATGGAAGCATAACAATGTCAATGAACTGAAAGTACTACCACTGTTACTAGGGTTAGTTGTAGAAAGACTATTTCTTGCTATCCTGTTCGGTTCGTTTTTGTTTCTTGCGCGGGTCGGAATTGGAAAAAATTCCATCTAGCGTGTTGACGAATTCTCGCTATTGGTTGCTGAGATCTTAATCAAAATCGAAGCTTAGTGGCGTTTGTTTCCGTTTGAGCGTCCGCCTTTATCACGCCCGCAATTTACGGCCTTGGTGATCCTGGTGTCCTTGTTGCTTGATCAGATGGCACCTGGCATCCAACAAGTGTTGTGGAATGTATCACTAGCTGGTGATATGACACCCCAACTGTCCTAATGTCTTTTTACGTGCAGAGATGAAAGTAGAGAAGACTTGTGTTTCACGTTTTGTAGTTGAGGTGAATTCCAAAAACGGCCAAAGGACAGGAAGCGGTTAGTGGAATGAAATGATCCTGTTGATGTGGTATAGGTGCAGTTGTTGAATGGTTGTTTTCATGTCTGAAAGGGACTAGTGTCAATTCGGTGCCTTGTAAATTCTGTGAAGGCACAGTGTAATAAATGCAAAGCCTTGCCATGGCACGTGTTATGTTAAACTTAAAAAGAAGCTCCCTTCCTGGAGCATCACAAAATCGACCTGGAAGAATTATCAGGTAACCGACCTTAGGGGAGAGATTACAGAATTTTAGAGTATTATGAATGCATAATCTATAAAGCATTGGGAAAATTGGCAAATCGGCAGGCATAGCCTGTAAAGTTTTCGAGTTTGTCTTGGATTGGTGTGGCTTGGAATGCATTACGAAAGTTGGGTTGATGAGAATTTCTGTAACTCATCAGACTTTGTTTGCTCGGAAATTCCGTGTCCTCGATTATTCAAAATTCCGGTGCTCTACTCGCTACTCCGGTGAAAATCAAGACTGGGTTCGTATGTTAATTGTAACACGGCCAATGGTAGATGTACATGTACATCGGTGATTTGAGCATGTGTTATTTTGGTGGTATTCATGTCGAGAGACGATTCCTTGAGTGTGAGTATCTTTATAATATCTACACAGAATTCGGATCGTATCCATCAGAGATATATTTATCAATTTACATACAGGAGTTTTAATTTCTTTGTTTTCTAAGAGCACCACTATATATGTTCTATCAACTTTTGTCGCTGACATTAAAAGGGTGGTTTTCTAGCTAGCAGATAAGGTTGTTTGTGGTAACTTGCAAGTACTGATGGTATTTACTCGACTAAGCCTTGGTGAAGGCAGAGATGATTTCAGGTTCATTGACATGGGGGCTAACATTTTTTTCCCTGCAGGAAAATATTCATATGTCAAGGTACTTTTTTAGGGACAAAAATGATAAATTTTGTTTTTTTATGGATTAAAAACAATTGTTTTTAGAAAGG
>Ga0325404_1000617_pt1 | contig 36157 bp, 16 predicted proteins | sample PopdelMetagenome_18_FD_205664 | JGI IMG/M metagenome (GOLD analysis project Ga0325404, IMG submission 205664) | Populus deltoides microbial communities from Bellville, Georgia, United States - Xylem-Control-R1 | ecosystem: Host-associated > Plants > Phyllosphere > Stem > Wood/Secondary xylem...
TGGAATGAAGTGTGCCATCTTTGAAAACCTATCAACAACTACAAAGATGGAATCCCTACCCCGTTTTGACCTAGGTAAACCTAAGACGAAGTCCATCAAAATGTCTACCCATGGTTCTTTCGGTACAAGCAAAGGGGTATACAAGCCATGTGGTTGAGTCCTAGACTTTGCTTTTCTACACGTTATGTATTTATCACATATGCGTTGTACATCTTTTTTCATTTTAAGCCAATAAAAATGCTCATGCAACACATCCAAAATCTTAACAACACCAAAATGCCCCATCAACCAGCCTCCATGTGCTTCATGTACAAGCAATTCATGCATAGAACTTAATGGAACACACAAATGATTCTCTTTAAACAAATATCCATCAAGTCTATAAAACATTCCAAAAGCCAAAGTTTCGCAATCATCGTAAACATTAGCAAAATCACTATCATCCTTGTACAATTCTTTTATGTGTTCAAATCCTAGAAATCTAGCATCCAAAGTAGATAAAAGAACATACCTGTGTGAAAGTGCATCAGCCACAATGTTTTCTTTCACTTGCTTATACTTGATCACATACGGAAAGGTTTCAATAAATTCAACCCCTTTGGCATGTCTCCTACTCAACTTACCTTGCCCTTTCAAGTGCTTCAATGATTCATGATCAGAATGTATCACAAACTCCTTGGGCCACAGGTAATGTTGCCACGTCTCTAAAGTTCTTACCAAGGCATAGAGCTCCTTGTCATATGTAGGGTAATTCAAGGCTGCCCCATTAAGTTTTTCGCTGAAATACGCAATGGGCCTCCTATCCTGCATTAACACAGCTCCTATACCAATACTTGATGCATCACATTCAACTTCAAAAGCTCTCGTAAAGTCTGGCAAAGCTAAAACAGGTGCTGAACAAAGTTTATCTTTCAACAAATTAAAAGCCTCATCCTGTTCATCATTCCATTTGAATCCAACAGACTTTTTCACAATTTCAATTAAAGGTGCAACAATAATACTAAAATCCTTCACAAACCTTCTATAAAAACTAGCAAGTCCATGAAAACTCCTTACCTCACTTATCGATTTTGGTGTAGGCCAATCCCGGATGGCCTTAACTTTCTCTTCGTCCATCTCGATACCCTGCGCAGTTATGACATAGCCAAGAAACATAATTTTTTCCATGCAAAAGGTACACTTCTTAAGATTAGCATATAATTGCTCACTACGCAACACACTAAGTACATTACGCAAATGATCAAGATGCTCATTTAAGTTCTTGCTATAGATAAAAATGTCATCAAAATGCACAACAACAAACTTACCTATAAATGTACGCAATACATGATTCATTAAATGCATAAACGTGTTAGGTGCATTTGTAAGTCCAAACGGTATGACTAACCATTCATACAAACCATACTTAGTCTTAAATGCAGTTTTCCACTCATCACCTTCTTTTATCCTAATTTGAAGGTACCTATTTTTTAAGTCAATCTTAGAGAAAATACATGATCCATGTAACCCATCTAACATGTCATTAAGCCTAGGAATAGGATGTCGATACTTTACTATTATGTTATTGACGGCATGACAATCAACACACATCCTCCATGTACCATCCTTTTTAGGCAAAAGTAGCACTGGCACAGCACATGGACTCATACTCTCACGAATGTACCCCTTCATCATCAACTCATCTACTTGCCTTTGAAGCTCTTTCGTCTCCTCGGGGTTGCTTATATAGGCTGGATGGTTAGGAATTGAAGCTCCGGGCACGAGATCAATTTGATGTTCAATCCCCCTTAATGGTGGTAATCCATTAGGGATGTCTTCAGGGAATACATTATCAAACTCCTGCATCAAAGAAACAGCCACACTAGGAATAGCAGGATCAAGATCGTTAGTGTTAAAATAAGCCTCCTTATACACAAGTAAGATCATTGGCTTATTTGAAAAATACAGATCTGATTTGAGATCCTTTTGCATAAAAATTAGGTTGTTTCTTTAATTTTTCCACACTATTATCATCATACAAGCTTACTTTCTTCACTCCTCTGTTTTTACCTCCACTCTCAACCGGTTTAATTAATGATTTAGGTTTAGCCGAATCTGATGGTTTTGTCTCACCAATGTCCTCACGTGAATTTTCACTCTTCCCATCCTCACATTCCTTTTTTAATTTCATTTGATCATCATACACTTGTTTTGGAAAAAGAGGTATAAGAGTGATGGTTTTACCATCCTTTACAATAATGAACCTATTTCTAAACCCATCATGAATCGCTTTCCGATCAAACTGCCATGGATGCCCCAAAAGTAAGTGACTAGCATGCATTGGGACTACATCACATAAAATCTCATTGGAATACTTCCCAATAGCTAACACAATCAAAACTTGCTTAGTAACCCTTACTTCACCACAATCATTCAACCATTGCAATCTATAAGGCCTAGGATGCTTAATACAACTCAGATTCAATTTCTTCACAAGAGTATCACTAGCAACATTAGCACAACTACCTCCATGAATTATCATGCTACATACCTTGTTTTGGATGTGACATCGAGTGTGAAATATATTTTCCCGTTGCTGATCTACATTATCTTTTTTGATTTGCATGTTCAGCACACGCCTTATAACCAAGGCCTCCCCCTCAACAGGATATGCAATCTCCTTATCACTACAATCCACCAAAGGTGGCATCTCTTCACTTTCAGATTTGTCACTTTCTGATTCAACCTCCCCATTGTCTTTTGTAAGCATAACTCTTTGGTTTGGACACTGAGATGCAATGTGCCCCTTCCCTAAACACTTAAAGCATTTAATATCTCTATCACGAGTAGGTTGAGATTCAGATTTACCTTTCCCATCTGTATGAGTATCCTTTTTGGCCTTAGGTGGTTCGGCCGTTGTATAAGGCTTTGGTTGGACAACCCCCTCTCTCTTCAAATTTGGCCTCTATGTTGAGGAAGATGAAGCCGAATTGGTCTGAAAACGTGTACTGCCCCTTCTCTTTATTTGCCTCTCCACCTTCGTTGCCATATGGACCATGTCCTCCAATTACACACAATGTTGTAATTCTACAACATTCGCAATGTCCCTATTCAGCCCATTTAGAAATCTAGCCATGGTAGCTTCTCGATCCTCAATCATATTGGCCCGAATCATGACAATCTCCATCTCTTTGAAATACTCATCCACGGACCTAGAACCCTGATTCAAACCCTACAATTTCAAATACAAATCTCTATAATAGTGGTTAGGCACAAATCACCTTCTCATCAACACTTTCGTCTCCTCCCACGACGCTATTGGCCTCTCTCCACTCCTTATTTTACTAATAACATTTTGATCCCACCATATCAGTGCATAATCTGTGAATTCGATGACTACTAATTTTACTTTCTTTACCTCCAAATAGTTATGGCAATAAAAAATCCAATCCACCTTTTTCTCCCACTCCAAATATGCCTCGTGATTGTTTTTACCTTGAAAAGAAGGTATTTTCAGTTTGATGGCATCCAAATCACCATCTAAATCAGCATGTCCCCCAACACTACGACAATTTTCCCTTTGTCCGAATTGGCCCTTAGCTCTATTCCCATAATCCCTTTGGTTTCTAGGCTGCTGAAAACCTTCCCGATGGCCTATGGCCTCATCCTCAAAACCACCATCACCAATATCATCAATGGCCTCCTCAAAATCCTCATAATCAGCCCACCCAAATATGTTGGAAATGATGAAAATAAACTGCAAGAAATGAAAACAACAGAAAGCAAGCGAATTTCAAAAGTTGACGCAAAACAGACTCTTTACGACGAGTTAAGTCCGAATCTGGAACCTAAAGTAAATGATGTCCAATTGAGTTAAAATTTCAGATATAGTGCTATATCAATCCAGATAGACAAAATATAAAGTTTGAGCAATTTATGATAAGGTTTGATATACTGACGTAAAAACGTTATGAATTAGACCTGGTTAGACCCGAATTTGAAACCCAAAGAAAACGATATCCAATTGACCCCAAATTTGATATATGGTGCGATTAGGAGCCCAGTAATCAGAGTGTAAAATTTGAAATAATTCTAAGTTGATTTGATCCAATTTCTCTTGTTTAATTTTTTGCGGCAGAATCCAATAAACGTCTTTTTGAACAGTTTTTTTTTGCCTTTCTCTTTTCTCTTTTTTTTATGGTACTGATATATTTTGAAAAATAACAGAATGAAATAATAAATTTTTTTTATATGCCGCAAATTCAAGGAGAAGAAGAAATTAGATACTAAGGAATTTTTTTTACGGAATCAACAAGAAACAAAAATTTTAGAAGGATATAACCTGATTAATAGAGCGAAGCTCTGATACTAAATGATGCGAACCTCGTGATCACATGGTCACGCAACCCACATGCAAAGACACCAATTCCCGGAAAGCCAAGTAAATCAGGTTTGATAGGAGTGTGAGACAAAGATAACTTGTACCTAGGCACCAGCACTATTGGAAACGGAGACCCCCACCCAACGAATATTGATTCGCGAACAAGAAGTATAAGGATGACGCCACGAAGAAAGTTGTTATTCGATAAGTCGTTTTCAGTTCTTTAGAGAACCAAGGAAGGGAGATTATCCCACCAACACACAATAAGTGCAGCAAAGAAGTTTATTGATCTGAAAATTGCGTAACCTTACATGTTTGGTTATGCCTTTATTTATACTGACTCTAGACTTAATAAAACCCTAATGGACCCCCCTTAGGTGGACTTATATGAAGCCCACTTACAATTGACCCAAATAAGTAATAATAACCCAAAAACTAAGAAGAAAATATTAAAAATAATAAAAATCCAAAAATTATCATGCTAAATATGCTAGAATCAGATTTGTCACCCTTAAGAAGTCCCAAAATAAACTAGGAGAAATATGATTTGAAAAATTTGTGTTGCTGCCCCCCTTGATGTCCTTGATTAGCTTGGATTTCCTTGTTTAACTTGGACAAATAAGAAAACAAATTTCCTCATTTGTTGCTGATTTAATTACTTTCCTTTCTAAGTTAGGAAAAGCATTAAATAGTCCTCCTCTCTTTAGGAATAAGATATGGCCAACTTCCTTACTTAATTAGGAGAATAAATTGCTGACTTTTTATCCTTATAGCTTTAGGAAAACAAGCCTAACAAGGCTGGTATTGGGCCGGACACATCAACCCCTTGTTCCACACGAATTGGGCTCTTCTTGGACCTGAACTAGATGAATTAAAGGTTGTCCTTCATGCTCCTTAAATGTCCCAAGCCCCTTTAGGTCCATTTTTGCTCCATATGTTCTGAACATGCTCATTCAATGCTTCTTTAAGCTTCTTTGCCCTAGCTCTTGCGATTGGCCCAATTGGCACCTCCAATGGGTCGTTGGCATGATTACACTTGGTATTGAGTTGATCCGCATTAGAACTTCATCCTTCACGTATCCAAGGAGTCCATAGCCACATAAAACAGGAATAACCTATGCTTTCCACAAAAGATAATTGTTTGAAGTTAGCTTGATGGAGATATCAAGCAGATGTGATTTTGGGAGTGTAATCTCAAGAGAAGAAGTGGGGAACATTGTTTGAACTGAAGAAGAAGATGCCATAGTGATAGAAGGCTCTGATATCATGTAGGAAAGCTGAACTTATATTCATGTATATTGTTCGTGCCTTTAAATAGGCATTTCATACATCATAGGTGATTGATTCTTACTATATATACATGATTTGATGCAGGAATTATGGAAATCATGAAGTAAATGAAATGAAGAATTATAACTGGGGATCTCTCAATAGAGTGATATATGCAGAAAATCTATGCAGGATTTATGCACTTGAATCCTGCATGAAATCTCTGCATTTATTTCCATATTTCTTCATATATATATATATATATATATATGACAGCAGACAATTGCTGATAATAAGAGCTGGACCATCGAAAGAAAAAAATTATAATTAATTTTCAGGGGGGAGCGAGCTAGGCCACACCTCGTAAGGAAATACACGACAAAAACACACGATGCGGGCCACAGAGTTAAGCTAACCACTAGCCAAAAGGAGCCATTCCTCTGCATGAAGTCTTTTTCATCAACTGTCCATTTCTTGCCGATAAAAGAGTGAACACCTTGTCCTTGTTTCGAAAAAACAGCTTAATTTCAAAACCTGAACGGTTTAGACTTTTTTATTCACGCAATACAGTTTCTTGCGCATAAAAGAAGAGCGTCTATTGTGATTATTACATGTACTCTAAAAAGTTTTAGGGAAAATATTATTCCATGTAAATCACCCTTGCTAAAATGATTTTTTTTTAGTCTATCTTTATTTGATAGTCAATTAAAACATATTTATTAAAGGCAAGATTCAAAGATTAAGAACTAAACTAAAAAAGGTGGAAAAAAGATGGGTTTTTTTTTTAAACTTGGAGCTAAACATTCACTTTGGTTCTTTAATTTTTCAAATTATAAACTTTTGGTCTCTAAAGATTTATGAAATTCAATTATGATTCCAAACTTTATTTTTCTTATTATATGGTCAATGATTTGAGAGAAGAGAGAGAAAGTTGTCGGATTCTGGTGGTAGAAAGAGAAAGTCTTAGTTAATACCGATTCCGGCCATGAAAAATGATGATTTCGGTGACAATAGGTTCCTTTTGATGTGGAGAGTATATCTTAAGTGTTTTTTTTCCCTTAAACTTATTTGAAATGGTAGATCTGAAACCAAAAACAAATTTGAATTTCGGGTTGATTGTGAACTTTAAAGCTAATTTTTATATTGTTAAAGGATATGGATATGTTTTATAAGGTGTTTAAAGTGCTTTTTTTATAAATTTTTTTTGGTTGAAATATGGTTAAAAATAGGTTTTTTCTTGGTCCAAAACAACTTAGCTCAGACGGATTTTTCAGCAACTAGAGTTTGCTGGAATCTGGGTAAAATAGACAATGTGTCGTCTGCTGTGTTTTTATATATATAAAAGAGGTAGAAGATCATCCACCCCTTAAGAAAAATTTTAAAAAAATAAGGCTCGAACACATGGGTTGTCCTAAGCTCTCGAGCCTGGCTCTTTTTTGGAGGCTTAGAAGGTTGGGGCCATCCAGGCCTAAGAGCCTAAGCCTTTTTTTCCTTTTTTTTTCATTTTTATCCATTAAAATTGGATTTTTAAAATTTTTCATGCTTTTCTTTTAAATTTCATTACTTAATATTTGGTTGATTATTAATTAAATAACTTATTTGTTTTGGTTTGATTTTTTTACATTTGTCTTAATATTTGGTTGTTTTTCAATTTTATATGTGTCTATTTTAGATAATTATTTTTGAAAAAAATTATTGAACCCAATTGAGGTCATGACCTTGATTATAGATTTGACTAGTTAACTTTGGTTAGGTAGGGATCAATCTTCATAATTTTTTTTTTTGCATAAATAGTTTTCAATTTATTTAATTACATGTATGCATAGACTTTTTTAATTCCTCTTGGATTTTTATATACAAAAACATGTCGTAAAAGCCTGCATATATAATTTGTTTTGAAGAGAGAAAATATTTGACGCACGGCAAAGCATGAGTCAAATAACTAGTTTTATATTTAAACAATAAAGCCCTAGCTTGATTAAACAAGGAATTATCAAAAAATCCTCCATCCCCTCGTGATTAGACCAAGGACTAGTTTTGTATTAGTGCTACGCTGTGGGCCTAATGTGTTTTCAAGAAAATTGTTGCTCATGTACCGCAAAAGTGTTTCAAAGAAGGAAGATAAATATGTGACTCGAATTATAGATCTAACTAAATCAAATAAGTTGATTTTATTTTAATTAGATGATAAAAAATAGATAATGATAGTAGATAGACCTAATAAAAAAAATTGATCACAATAACCTAGGAAACAATATTTTTTTAAAAAGAAGATAAACAATGCAGCTTAATTCTCAGCCCATTAAATATAGAAAGATGAAATTGGGTAAAAAAAGGACCTAAAAAAATTAGCCTAAGTCAATACAAGTTAGCATGACAAATCTGTAACCCTAGTAATCAGGGCTAAGCCAACTCGGGCTATTCCATCAAACCTGTGGCCCAAGTCATGAGATCGGGATAACCTGATAGAAAAGTATATATATATATATATATATAAACAATGTCAACTCGTGTTTATTTTTCAAACCTGTGACCCTGATCATTAGACCAGAAGCACCATATTTGAAAAAAAGAGCCATGAAACCGGTTCCTGTAAATAGACAACATATATGTGACAAACTAGTTGATTTTATTCAATTTCTACCAACAATTTTGAATAATTCAATTTCGTAGAAAATTCTCATTTTCTATGTGGTAATATTTTTAGTCCTAAATTTATAAGAATTTATTTTGAAATGGAATAAATACAATATAATAATTAAAATTAATCCTACATGTTTAATTAAAAATTAAAAACAAAATTAAACAAAGAAAATAACTAAAACTCAACAAAATAATGAAAAAATTATTTCAATAACAACTTCTATTCAACATAACTATTAATTCATAAAATTATTAAGAACAAATAATTGAACAAAAACAAAGACAAAAAAAGAAAAAATAATGCAAAAACAAATAATGGATAAGGAATGAAAAATTCGTATCTTAATGGCTTGCTTAATTTCAGAGTTGAACTAGGTATGATACAAAAGAAACAAAAACTATGAAAAAATAGTGTTAAAAAAACCTAAAAATAAGAAAAATAAGAAAGGAAGCTTGATTTCTATAAGGATTAAGAGACAGAGGAGAAGAGAAGAGAAGAGAAAAGAGAAGAACAATATGGGTTCGAAAGAAGAAGAGAGAACAAAATGAAGCATCGTCTGTTGTGCCCATAGAGCTTCTATATTAGGTTTTACTGATGGAATTCCCAATGGAAAATTAAATATTATATCGATGATTTCGTCTATTAAGTAAAATTAAAAATTTCACTTCACACTAAAAATTTCAAAAAACCCATTAGTTTTTTTTTAATTTTATTCGTTATTCTGTCAGTAAAATAGTAAACAATTAATAGTAAAAAATGCATTAATTACCACTGCATTGAAATTCCCATTTCATCGGTGATTCCATTGGGAAACTTGTAAAAATAAGTAACTCAATTAGTAAGAGCATTAATTGTCAACGCGTTCAAAATCTCATTCTATCAATGTTTCCATCGGTATATAATAAGCACTATGAACAGTGCCTAAGAGAAGGGAAACAATTCTGTAATGAAAAAACCATTGATATTTCCATCAGTGTGAAACAGTGTCTGATGCCAAATTATATTTGTATTCCATGTCCATCCATCTTGTAAATACTTAAATTGATAGTTGCACGTCAACACAAAACATCAGTTCACATCATAATAATAAAATAAATATTTCCTTGCAATTCAATAATAAATTAACATCATTGTCATTACATTGAAGTAAATTTTATCCATAAATATTACATTATAGTTTATGGCATTACACTTTCGTGTTTTCCAAATTAATCAGAATTGTCTTCTTTTTCATCAATTGACTCGTCGTCATCTCCATTGCCATCTTCCATGACTATTTAATCCCTATAATCATCTTCATTGACTTGTGCATGTTCATTGGAGCTAAAACCACCGTTCAACTCCTTAGCGTCAACATCAATAAAAGTATTCCCTACGACGTAAAAATTTGAATTTTTTTCTAAGTCAATTGACGGAGCAACTCAATATGGATCAACTAACTCACCAAGTTGATAGACATCATCTCCCATATTTGATTCATCGTTTCCATCCTGAACAACCTCGACACGACCTTTGGGTTTTGGTTTTCAATACGGATAATCAATTAACTCTTGAACGATCCTTTCTAAAGGAAAGAGTGTATATGTAATAAACTTGATTTCATTGCTTAGTGAAAACAAAGACATCATTGACATTGCAAAGTCTAGCCTTTGAATTAATTTCGACCAAACCATGATGGGTATCTACTTTAATTCCTCTGTCAGTGGTATCATACCAATAACATTTAAATAAAAATACTCTATTCTGTTTGTTATGATACTACAATTTAATTACCTCTTTTAATTTTTCATAATAGTCAACTTCAAACTCATTAGAAATCGATCCCTTTACACAAACCCCATTGTTATATGTCTTTCTACCCAGCTCATATTCTTATATATGAAACATGTATCAATTGACGAAATACTCATTGTCGTACTACACCTTTCTTTCAGGATCTAGACTTAGTAAAAATAAAGTAACATTAGCATTCCCTTTCAATTTGTTAACCTGGTACATGAAGAAGTACAACCATGAATAGTTAACAAGAAATTTGCAAAGAAATTAAGTATCTCGATAGATAATATAATTAAATAGTACTTACATATGTTCTGAACCATGTGGAAAATTATTCATCTTATAATTAAAAGATTTGAGATTCAATCAGCTGTGAGTTTTAGGACATAAATATTGATGATGTTGCCTACAAGGTATTCAACAATGTATCAGTTTATGATATTATAAGAGATAAATTGTTTATTAATAATAGAATTTAAGTTGTATACTTACTGAATAAAAGGACTCAGTTCATAACAATTAAATAGCACATAATTATGTGCCTGTTTGAATTCTCTTTCAGACAAATATCTTTCAGGATGAGAGAATATTGACAAGTTCCACTCGAAGGTACTTCACCATCATCGTTTTGTTTTGGAACCCGATTGATTCTTGTTCTCAATTGAGGCTTAAAATAGTATGAGATAAATGTTGAGATCTTTTTAACAATATAAGCCTCACATATTGAAGCCTCAACATGAGCCTTGTTTTTAACTTTTTTTTTAAGGTTGAACAAGTACCTACATAAAATTAAACGAATGTTTTGAATTATGGAAAATTGTTTTTAATTAAATTGTATGTGTAATCTCTAATCTCTCGAATGGATACATCCATCTATATTGGATTGGGCCTCCAACTTTTGCCTCAAACGGTAAATGTATAGATAGATGCTTCATCGAGTCAAAACACATTGAGGGAATATCATCTCAAGTATGCATATTGTTTGGATAATATTCATTTCAAGCCTCTCCATGTGTCTTGTCTATAATTTGTTGGAGCATTTATCTCTAAAGAAATAACTGATCTTCGTGAGTTCATCTCATATCCTTTTTGACAATAAATCTCGATAAGTTAATGAAATGAGTATTTGTATAAACACGTGTGGCGGTCATGACACTTCATTCTATACAATCTACAATCATGCAAATTAACCAACCTTAATATGTTCGAGACATGTCCATTATGAAAATACAAACTCTTAAGTCATTGGTAGATGAGTAACTATGCATTCTTGTCTAAAACAAAGTTGGCTTTAGGCTTTGCGACCCGTGACCCAACATAAACCAACTCCATATTTTTACAGTGACAAAACAAAGCTATATCCATTCCAGCCTTTATGTTGTCCTTTGTTTTTCCCTTCACATCCATAACCGTGTTGAAAATGTTCTAAAAAATGTTTTTTCTATGTGCATGACATCAACGTTATGGTGAAGGAGATTGGTCTTCCAATAAGAAAGCTCCTAGAAAACTTCTGCTTATTAGATTGAAAAACAAACACAATGTCACCTTATTCTGACACCTTGTTGTACATTTTTTTTATATCAAATGTAAGAAATGTATAGATCAATGAAACAAAACTAGAAAACCAACAAGTCAGAGTATATATACAGATATAAACAGAGAAAGGGAACAACCTCCCTTAAACAAGAGGAATCTCCCTCAAAAGCTACAAGCATCCTAAGCTAAAGGAAATTGCAACTTGACTATAGTGGGAGGTAGGCAAGAACACCTAGCAGCAACAGGAAGCACCCGGAAGCAAGGATAGAGGAAGGAGAAGATACTCTAGCATAGGCAGGCAAGGAAAAACAACCTTACCAGCAATAACAAATCTGAACCCAAGGCCCAACCACCAAAGAAAATATCCATCTAGCAAAACTGGACCAAAAACAAGCAACAACAAACCCAGCAGCATGGCCACTACAGGGCAGCCTAACCAGCAACAAGCCAAAATCTGAAACCAGGCCCAACCACCAAGATAAGCAACCAGCCACTAAGGAAAAATCCATCTAGCAAAGCTGCACCGAAACCAACCAACAACAAAACCAGCAGAAAGGCTACTATAGGGCAGCCCAACCTGTGACAACAGAAAAGAAAAATAGAGATTCTACACTAAAAGAGCAAGCAAACAGGAACCCTGCACAAGAAAAGAAAAGCCAACTAACACCGTAGCACCAACTAGCCAACATATAGGCTAGGAAACAACTAACAGTCTAACCAGTACATGGTAATAGAGTGACCAAGGGAACAACCTCCCTATCAAATATAAATCAATAATAAACCAAAAAGAAAATCAAAAGGTAGATGATGGAGCAGTTTCATCAGAACTACTTAGTAGCCTTGGAGCTATAGCAAGGGCCTTGGATTTTTGTTTCTCCTGCTGACCCAAAATGGTGGTAACAACTACTCTGCTTCTTGTTAAATACTGCCTCTTGGGAGGCTTCACAGCAATAACATCACCTTCTTCAGAGATGTGTACCACTTTTAGAGTAACAGATTATTTGGAACCAGAATGATCAGTTTCAATAATTTGGTCCTTTTACGACCAGGAGAGGCCTCGTTTCACCAGCTGTGACAGCTTTAGTGAACATAGGATCAACTAGGGGATCTGCTAGAGGGACTACACTATATGGTTGTTGCTTCTCAACAGTAGAAGTCTTTGCAGATGGATTGGAATTTCCAGATTGGGCAGGAGCTTCATGGGTCTGTTTCTTACGTTTGGAGTTGGTTCCCTTATTGCATGTGGTAACAGAATGTCCTAGGACCCAACACTACTTGTAAAAATAGGGAAGAGATTCATACATAACTTGCTGGGATAGAGATGTGCCATTGGGCAAAACCACATTGATAGTAGTTGGCAAGTCTAAGAGCAGGTCGACCTCAATAAGGATTCTGGCATATGAAAGTTGGGTCATAGTTGTAGTAGGGGCAATGTAATGGATTGGCTTCCCAATCATACTAGCAAGCTTCGAAAGGCAAATTGAAGTCCAGCATCTTATAGGCAAATTAGGGAATCTTACCCAAGTCGGCATTTTTGTCATGTGAGTGGCTTGAAAATCAAAAAAATATGGCATAACTTTTAAGATGAGAGGCCAGCCAAACACATAGTATGGACCTCCACCTAGAATTTCTAACATTTCCATTTCAGAAGGGAAGGCAAAGATTAACAAGCTAGAATTATGCTTTGTAAAATTAGCTTTATGTTTCCAGTTTTTACTGATGAAATTTAACAGAGATGCATGTCCTGGGAATTTCCCAGTAACATAACCAATCAAACAGAAATGCCAAATATCAACAAGTTCACCTATATCAGTTTCCTTAAGATGACAGGATGTAGAGGATGCATATTCAGGGAAGTGGATAAGAGCTAGAGACTGTGAGCTTGAAGTACCTGTTGGAGTGTCTTGTCCTTCGCCAGGGATGTGAAAGAGGTAATGCCAGCAGGGGGGAAGTGATGCCAGAAGGATTGGAAGGAGAGAGGCCCTTTCTAGAAGCTGGTAGGGAAGGAGAATATTTTTGATCCTAGGTTGAGATCGGTTGAACCCGGGAAGGAACCACTCGGGTGAGACCCGACCAAATGTTCACTCGACGAGATGCTAGTTCTGAAGCTACCAGATGAACCATCATTGCAATCACTAGAAGCAGAAAAGGGTGGGAATTGTTTAGAAGGACTGTTCTTCTGTATGGCTCTGTTCTTGCTCTTGGACGAAACCCTAGCCCTGCGAGATGGACCAGCGAGGTTGGCGAAAACCACCCTGGTTCTAGAGGGGTGAAGGCTTAAGAAGAGGACATAGGGTCTTGCTGAACAGGATATCAGCTGCGGGATTGTGCCCTAGGCATGCGTAAGGCAGACTCTTTACAGGAGGCTTGAAGGCTGAAATTGCCCTAGGCAGTCCTAAGAATCGACAATTTATTTTTGATTTTGTCATAGTGGACAGAAGAAAAGGCATTAGGAGAGTAGGGAATAAGAGAAGAAGAACGTTGCATAATGAGAGGAGAATAGAGACACCGCACAAACACGCAAACAACATCTCTCACTACAACCGGGAGCTTCTCTCTCTTGACTGACAACTCTTGTTTTACAATTCTTCACTTGAAAGAAGCGGTGGTGCAACATCCCTTTCAACTCTGCCAATAAAGAAGTCCTTTTTGTACTTGTGATCCGCTGGTAAGAACCACTAGTGGTAGTAAAAAAAAGATGTTTTACCATTATTTGTTAGCGTGAATGCCTTGTTATTTTTCATATAATATGGATATGCTAGTTTCTATGCGTGCTCCAACTAGAAACCATCCAATATGCTGGAAAATCATTGATAGTTCATATCAAAACTACTTTCATCTAAATTTGTTTTTCCTCAATACATCATAAGTCAAAGCCATGACCACAACTGCGTCAACTCATCAATCAACGGTCGAAGACAAACTTTTATATTCTGACCTGGACTATTAGGACCGAGTATGACCATAGATAAAAATATGAACTTCGGCCTTATACACATTTTCGGTGATAAGTTGTAAATCATGAGTATAATTAGCCAACAAAAATAAAGAGAAGCAAATGACCCGAATGAATTGAATCCTTCTGTACATAACCTAAGACGCATGTTCCTTGATTCCACTGAAAACTGAGGATGCATATTGTTAAAGTGTTTTCAGGCTTCACCATCGGAAGGTGCACCATCACTCCATCCGTCTCATTATGTGATTGGTGTCATGTCATGTGCTCAGCAGTCTTTAGTGACATGAATAACCTCTACAGTCTAGGTGTGATGGGGAAGTATCTAAGTTTTTTATATGCAACAAGAGTCCTTCCCTTGCTAATTTTGGGTTTATAACAAGAATTCCCATATGTTTTGCACTCTATTAGCTCTGTGTTTTCAAGGTAGCACAACATGCAGAAGTTTAGACACTTGTCAATTTTCTAGTATCCTAGACCAAAGAGTTTCATCATGGACTTAGCAGGTAAATTGCTTGTTCATTCGATAATTCGGTATAACCGACCTTACTCAACCCATGATTTGACTTGATGGTGAACACCTGTGCAACGACCGATAATTTATTATGATTTGTGTAACCATCCCATAATGGTTTGCCGAAAAAACCTAGCAGCGTCTGGATTAGGTTCTTCATCTATGATTGGACATTGATCGGCATAACCTTAATTCATTCCAATCACATCCATAACCATATTCTTATAAGGATTGCTATTGTCATCTACAACTGTATGCATGTTACTAGCACTGAAACTTCACCGAACCATCCTTTCTACCATGGTATCGTGAGGAACATATGGTTCTCCGTATGTATACTAACACAAATATTTCTCCATGAACCCTTTTTTTTAGAAGATGCATCGTTACACCATCTGGATCGAGAAATTTTTTATTTTTACACCTCTTACATTAACATCTAATACTGCCTCTACTAATATTTCTTGGATTAGATATTGCATAATTAATAAAACCCTAAACCACATTACAATAATCTATCCTCTGCAACCCTTGGGGTTAATTTCGATATATTCATGAACGATCATCCATTACTTATATCAAACCTATATAAAATAATGATGACAATAAATATTAATTAACTATGTTAACTAAATAAATTTACAAAAATATTGGTTTAGCTCAAGCTTATTCAATCTATTTTAATAGTTCTCTTAATTCATTATCAAGTATCCACCTAAATTCAAATTTGTACACATTTACTGGAAATTACAACTCGGCAATAAAATTGAAAAATATAAAACGGACCCGTTAAATAAACCATTATTTATTTTATCACAAAACACCTAAGTAAAAAATTATACATAAGTTTCATCAATTCACAAACAAATATAATTTTTCAAAATCTAAAACAAACCCTAACATGTACAAATCACAAATCCATACCACAAATTTGTTTGGGGAAAAACTATAAAACAAGTATACACCCAAACAAAATACATATACTATAAAAATATGCAAAAAAATTAACATTTTAAAATTATGTTCAAATAAAAAAAGGTAGATTTGTTTACTTAAAGTGGAGAATACTCAAGAAAATTTGAATCAGATCACAGATGTTGACAAATCGAGTGTTGTGGTGACTGAATTTATTGCAGGAGGTTGAATTATGTTCAGATTAAGGGAGGGCGGTGACTATTTGTTGCAGAAAAAAATGCACAAGGAAGAGGTAGAAATGAGGGAGGGAGAGGGGAGGGTTGAACACTAGGTCATAAATTAAATATTACCGATGGACTGATCGACGAAATTATTTTGATGGTATTGTCGTCGGCAATTCTGTCAGTAGAAATGTCATGTTACTGTAAGATTTTCCTTATTGAATCTCATTGTAAGACCCTTCATAATGTCGCCGGTATATACCGATAGAAAATTTTCATTGGTATTTACTTAGACGAATTTTACCGTCAGGTTAATTCTATTGGTATCGTCGTCTGTAAAACTTACATGTCATTGTATTGTTTGTTTTTTTTATTCTTTCTTTTTCCATTGTGATTCCCTCAGTATATACCATGAGAATATTCTTGTCGGTGTTTACCGATGAATTTAGTAATGGAAAATTCGATCGGTAAATGTCACCGTAATATACTGATGGAAAAATTCTGTCTGGATTTTTATATGTATTTGCCAATTTTATGGCAGTGAAAATACTTTATTTTGCACCATAAACGCCAGACAAAGAAACAATGAATCAACATATGATCTGTTGTTTCAATTGCAGAACTACATAATGGACAAAGTGCTTGAGCTGCTGTCAACACTTGGTGTTTTAATAGAAAAGAACCTGTACAAAATCCTTCTTGCACTGCTAACCATATGAAACACTGAATCTTAGGAGGAACAATCTTGATCCAAACATTGTACTGAAAAGGTTTGACTCCACTGCAGTATATACGATCTAGCAAAAGATGGCAAGATTTAACAGTGAGTGTTCCATCTTTAGTGAGATTCCATACCTTGACATCCTTTTTGGTCTGACACAGTTGAATGGAATTCAATAAATCTAACAAGGAAGTGACCTGTTGAATTTCAAAGCTTCTAAGAGCTCTTCGTTCGTTCAACTCTCCCAACTCCAGCCACCTTCAGACCATTTTCCCATTGCTGCAACTGTTGCATTAGGTGATAAAGACTGCACATACAATCTTAGATGTAAGTCTTTGAGGATTGAATTCCCTATCCATTTATCACTCAAATATTGTGTTGAAGTTCTGTCTCCAACATCATAACTACAACTGCTTTGCAGAGCCACAAATGCTGGATGATTAGATTGTACTATGGACATGATTCCCTGCCACACACTAGATAACCGCTACTTTTTAAAAATTGGAATCCCATTCTGAAAGTCCAGTTGATATGTTTTGCAAATCAAATCTTTCCATTTGTCATTTCTAGGAATACTCATATGCCACAATCACTTATACAACATTGACTTTTTCTCAGCCAACATGGAATCAATTCCTAATCTTCCTCTAACTTTCTCCTTGGTAACAATCCGCCACAGAAGTTTACAAATCTTCCTTTGTTTAGCCATACCAGCCCATAGAAACCTCCTCTGAATAGATTTTTGCACCCTACATATATACTCCTTTCGGCATTAGAAATATAGGCTGAAATATAGTGGAAGGGAGTTCATGATAACACTTTTTATTATAAGCGTCCAACCATGCTCAACAATTTACCCTTCCAAAGTGAAAGTCTAAAAATCACAGGCTTCCAAGTAGAAATTCGCTTTGGATTTGACCTTAAAGCCATGCCCAAATAAGATAGTGGTAAAGAGCCATGTCTGCAATGGACATCATTTGCCAACCCAGCACAATATTCCTCATCAAGATTAATGAAGTGAGGCGACGTCGAAATGACATGCTTAGCCTCCTGAGAGGTGGTGTGGGGAAGTATAAGGTTTTTGGGTTTAATTATATGAATGAGGTTCATGAGTCACTATATAATATTATGATTACTAGAAAATCTATGGCCTGCAAGAGTTTGGATAAAAGACTGGTTGTGCAAGAAAAAAACACATCACCCCTAGCACGCTACCTAAAGTAAGCTGCATTGTTGTTTGATTGTTTTTCTAGGTTAAGTTTCTATTCTTTGACCTCGTCTAAGGTTCAAGGTAGATCTTCCTTCGTGAAGGAATCTCTATTTTATTGGGGTGAATCCTAATCGTTCAAAGCGCTAAATTTTAACTTCACATTTATTTATTTGTATCTTTAATACCTGATGGTATACTCTACAATGTAGTTTTACACCCCTAAATATTAAAGTCTACATCTAAACCCTAGTTTAAAATGAACAAAATGATTGGTGAAGAGTTTTTGATATTTTGATTGAATCCTAACGGATAATAATAAACTGGTTATGGTATCTTTTATTTTTTAATATGAGAAAGATGCAAAAAAAATTTATGAAAACATGCTTAGAAAACTTTTAAGATATTGTCGTATACATGAAAACAAAATATTTTTTCATGAGAAAATTAATTTAAAACTTTTTGAGATTTGTTTTTTTTATTTTCAAAAAAATTTAGAAACGTTTCGGAGAAAACCAGGTATTTTAATACCGGATCAATATCTTATAGTGTAAATATATCTCTCGATATTATGCAAAATGATTAGACAAACATGCGAGAAAATCATAAATTTTTTGAAACAACCCTTGGTTTTTTTTGGAATTTTTCGCTTTCTTTTTAATATATATATATATATATATATAATATTATATTATATTATATTATTATTATATTAATAAATATAAATTGGGTTGGACCTGACCCAACCATCCGGGCTAGGCTGAAACGGGTCCAACCTAATAGACCCTTCTTTTTATTTTGTGGGATGGACCTAGCCTAGCCATCTTGCTAGGCTGGAACAGGTCCAGCCCACGCCCCACGTGGTCGCTGGCCCAACCCAGCAACCATGTTAATTATAATTCATTCCCTGTATTCAGAATGAGATGAAACAAACTTGTAGTGGGAATAAGAAGAAGTTTACATGGCGTAGGGGGCAGTGCAGCTGGCATCACTAGTGTAGAGTGTAGAGGGTGGTGGTGTTGGTGAAAAGGATGACGACTAAGGCTAGTTGTTGAGGGAGAAGAAGAAAAAACTTACAGAGGAGAGAGAACTTTGTGATGGTTGCTCCTCATGTGAGGTGGTCAGCTGGCCGCTCGTGGTGGAGATGGCGGTGGACTAGTTGGTGGTGAAAGTGTTAGTGGATGAAGATCAGGGTGGAGAGAGAGGGAAAAGAGAGAAGATCGCGATGGAAACAAAATAGGGGGGCTAATTTTTTATCGACTTTGAACCTTATTTTCTCCTCTCTCAAGTCATGAAATCCACCCCTATTTATAAAGAGTGGAAAAGGGACATTTTATCTTTAATGGTGTCAAATCTTGACCCTTGATTCGACCCAAAAAGATCTCAATTGTTAGTTCAAAGTGGCTATCATGGGCTGTCAGATTTGTTGCAGGAAAAGGGTTAGTTGGGTTGGCCACTTTAGGACAGTGCTACAACCATTGTGGTCTTAATCGGCCAGAATGGACCACACTAGGGTGTAGTCAGACGTTAGGCCATCGTTTGTGTGCACAATTTGTCAAATTTGGTGGAGGAATTAAGTATTAAATGTCTTGGGAAGGAGGCCACTCGAGCAACTTTTCTGAAGAAGAAGATGAATAGTCCCTAGACGATACATCGTCTAGTCTTTTTTTTCTACTATTCAAAAAGACGTCATTATAGGGTTTTAATTTAAGGTTTTGGCCAAAGTTTAATTTGGTCTTCCATCTTTTAATTTCTTTCGATTGTACCCTTAATTGATTCTAAACTTCCAATTTTACGTAATTTTTCCATTACCGAACTTTAATGTCAGCCCCGGATTTTAGTGTCTTTTTTATTTTGGTCTATTGTTTCAGATTTTTTCAATTTAGCTCCTAATTGACCATTAAATTTTCAAATCTCTTCAATTTCACCCCTGATTTCAACCAATTGGGTCCCTAGAGTTTAATACAATTTTAAAATTGGTCATAAGCTGCGAATTTCTTCAATTTAGCCCTTAATTGACCCCAAAACTTTGATTTTTTTGCAATTTTACCCCCAATTTGAATCAATTGACTTGGTAACAATTAAATTTGGTCTTATAAAATTTCAATATTCTCAATTAAGCCTAATTTGGGCTCTCAAACTTAATTTTTCACCAATTAAGCCCGTAATAAAATTAATTTGACCCATTTAAAGAATAATTAAGTCCTTGTACCTAATTTAATCCTTCAATTAGACTCAAATTAATTCTTAAACATAATTCAACTTTAATTTGGATCATGATTAAGTCAAATTGACCTATTAAAATTAAATTATGTCCTTAGATTTAATTTTATACAGATTCGTCTAATAATCATGTAACTTGACCTTCGTTCTGCTTTGTCTTTCCAGTTTTAGGTAAAATATAGTATAATTAGGCTCTCGATTCTATCCAAAATTATAGCTTGATTTTTTATACAAGTGAAATCCTCCCACCTTTATTTTTGCTAAAATACTAATTTTTATTTTATTTTATTTTAAATTTTTTTTAAATAATCCAAAAATAAACTATGACAATTAATACCAGCAATCAGACTCTTATGAAAATTAATTTTCAAAGCTGAACATATTTCAAACAACGGCGCAGAATTCTCTCGACTATCTACAAGGAGTTCAGAGAAGTTGGAAGGAAAATAAGAGTATCGTCAACATATTACAGATGAATGAAATAATCTCCATGCTCCAGTTGAGCTCCCCTAAACACTCCAATATGCGATGCTCTCCCCAAAAGTACCTAAAGGCCTTCTGCTGCTATATTACTGTGATTATTCTATTCTCTTGCATTTACATGTTGAACGCCAAACAATTCTGCAACTTGTGCGTACAAACAGTTCGTGCTTGGCCATTGCAATAAAAATTAATCTCTTTTTTTTTTTCTTAAAAAAAAATGCTCTGTTCTTGCGTGCCCAAAAGGGTTGAAGATATTTTCTCATACGTTCTATGGCTGATGCTACTTCTTTGTTTCCTAACCAAGTAATGACAGACATGGACCCAACAGTACAAAGCGATACGGTATTGGTGGGCGCATCATTTGTTCTTTCCTCTGACCGTCTCTAGCTCGGCAGCCACCTTTGGATCATTTGATGAAGCTTTAATTTAGATACTCTCTCAGTAATGGGCTGCCTTGGGATTGGCTGAGGATAGGGTCCTGTGAATCTTTCCCCTTTGGTATTGTTTCCTTGCGAAGATAAAAATGAATGCCCTTTTTTCAGTTGTTTTTTTATATTTTTCTTTTCATGGATGACAATACTAAGGACAAAAAACAAATAATAAATTTGACAATATTTGTGTCAAATTCTCATCCTTTCTTTTTTATGAGACAATATTCATATAAATACATGCAGAATGTGTTTTCTCCATAAATATTAGAATAATTTATTTTTATTTTTATTTTTATTTTATATTGAAAGTTTGATATATTTCCTCCCTCTCATTTTATTTCTCCACATTTATATTTTCAACTATTTATCAAAATATCATTTATTTTCCATATCTTGGAAAGTGCAAATTCCATTTATTAATTTGAATTAAAAGTTGAAATTAATCAAATAATCAGATTAGATTGAAAAATCTTTTTCTGTTCTTTTTATACACTTCATTTAGAACAGAGGCAAACATTATGAGACATGCCTAAAAGGAAACTTCGCAAAACAAAGAGGGATTGAGGGAGTATATATACACTTCATTTTCTTTTCTTTTGAGTTGAAAATCATATTATATTTTCTTTTTTAATAAATCTATTAAATAATTAATAAAAAATAATTATTGCAGTCTCACAAAATAATTTTAATTCTAGATTTGAATTTTTTATATATAATATTAGATTTTTAATAGCGGACCAATCATGAGTTTAAACCCTAGTGCTCTCATTGTTTTTTAATAAAATTAAATTTTAACACAAGATAGTGGAGTGTAAACCCTAGTACTCTCATTGTTTTCTAATAAAATTAAATTTTAACACAAGATAGTTATGAATATGTGTAAATTTTAGGTTTAAAGGGTTTTTATTTAAGAAGATGTGCTGGAAAGTTAATATAAAATTAATTTTAAAATCTCACTCAAAATGATTTTTCAATAGAATTTGAGAAGTAATGCAAAAAGCAATTGCGGAACAAAATTAATTAAATTATAACTTTAAACCATGTCTAATATGAATATACAAGCTTAGGTAGTGATCATAATTGTAGAAGATATGTAAGGAGTTAATGTAACCATCAGATTACAACAAAGAACAAATTACGACATTATTATTTTTTGTTCAAATAACAGAGGAGTTGTCGGAAAATCTTTCAAGACTAAGCCCATTGTATAACTATCGATCTACATTAATTAATTAAGCTGATGCGTTTTTCATAATTTATTTTCCTACAAACATTTTTAGAAGTCGAATCGTGATAATGTAAGAAATATATCCACTTATCAACCATTTTGATAATTAAATGCAAAACCTTGAAGGAAAAAAAAAAGACGAGTACGAGTACAATAATGCACATCACCATTAAAATTAAGACGAGTATTTTTCTTCTCTTTTTACTCAAAAATTGAATAATGCACATCACATTTAATCAAGAAAAGGCCCACATAATTAGAATACGAGTACAATATGATTAGTGCAATTTTGAATATTTCACATTAAAATTAAATAAGACTATGAGTTTTAAGACTTGAAGGATTTATTTAAATGACCAAACTAATATTGCTCCTAATAAGATTTAATATATATATATATATATATAGCTATGCATCACTCAATCTCCATGAGTGAAATATTAACCATTGTTATTTAATGACAAAATAATCTTACATTTTAATAATATTTTATTTGTGGGCTATAATTATAATAGCTTTTGTATGCTCTTGAATTATGATTCGATACTATTATTATAATGTACCTTTAAATTGAACTATAATATAAGATATATGTCCATTCTTATTATATATATAAACACACCTTTTAACCATATTTTGAATCTAAAAAAGCATACAGACACTCAGCTATAACAAAATCTTAAAAAAAAGCTTATCGTCAGGAAGAAACAAGCAAACATGAGACATACAACTGCTGGTGTCGTCGACATAGACTTATGTGAAGAGTTAAGCAGTAGTCTCTCTGATCTTTCCCCTTGATTCTTCTTCTTCTTCTATAATCATCTTGTGGGATTCTAAAGAGCATAAACATGAGAACTTGTGAACCATTAGTTTTTTGCTTGCAAAAAAAAAAAAAAAAAAAATTGGATAATTAATTGGCATCTTTGCGTCAGTAAATCTGACTGCCAAAAGAAGAAAAATCTAGTGGAAGGTCTGCAACTAGCTATATATATAATAAATCTAGTAGTACACTTGATCCACACAAGACTTGATGAATCGAATCATTCAATTGATGTAGATAAAGTATAGAATTATACAAGCACACATGAAAGTCGAAGATGATCCTTCATAGGCCCTTGTCAAGAAAAATGCAAACCCAAAAGAATCACACATAAAATGATCTTATTATAGAATGCTTATTAAATCATGTTTTAGGCTATTTAATACTTAAAGATAAGAACCTCTGGTAAATAGAATTTAACAGATCTGAGCGTAATTATATATGTATATCATTTATAACAACTGTATGATCAGATTCGTGATCCAGGCTCAACCTTTAAAGCAAGAAAAGAAATTTGAGGTACTTTTGTACTGATAACGATCAAAACCATCATACTAAACTGATCACCTCGAGAACTTCAGCCCTATTCGTCCTGTTTTGTGCCTGGAACTAATAACCTTTGCTCAGCTTTACACACTCCTTCACGGAAAAACACACCATTAATATACCACAAATATCTAAAACACCAATAATTTGGATGGCCCTTCTCTCGCAAAGCATGTACTTGGTACCTGCTGAGCATATGTCCGTAATTTAGGATAGGAATCATCACTTTAGTTCTATTCTAAAAAACATGTAGTAACAGAAAGGAGGTTGAGTGCACTTGTCCCAACTAGCTAGCTAATCCTTTTTAGTGTGACAGTTTAAGAAGTTTGCAATTAATTAAACTTTGGGAATTTAAATCAAAACATTAGTTTATTCTTTTTGAAGAGCTAATATGATACATGAAAAAAAGAAAAAAGGAAAAAAAGAGAGAGAGAGAGAAATGAAAAGAACAATACCTCTTATACGGTCTATCAATCACTGGTAGTTGGCTATTTTGGTTATATATAGCCAGGGAACAAATATGATCCTTATACATGCTGAGAAATCACTTCGAATATCAAGACCCCCCCCTTTCCGTTATCTGAAATGTTACTTGCCCTGCGCTTGCAAACTAAAGAAAACATTAATGACATATAGATTGAAACAAAGCAAAATCATGGAAGATTGAGCAAAGAAATAGAGGAGGAGGAGGAGGAGGAGGAGGAGGGGGTCGGGGCTGAAAGTGATGACAGAAGCATAGAGAGCACAAAGGAGTGGGATGCAGAGTCCATTGCATATCATCATCTGTGCTCTCTATCTTCTGTCAACAACATCACCAGTGCCTCCTTCTCCCCCAAGTCCCAATTCTATTGGTTTTTCAACTTTTTTTTTTAATTTATGAAAAGAATATGGTTTCTTTTCTTTGTGTTTTTTTTTTCTTGCTGAGCAGATGAAAAAAAGAAATTTGATTAGAAGATAGCATGATAATAATAATAAAAAGAAAGTTTCTTTAAAAGGAAAGGTGTATAATGGCTTAGAGGAGGAGAGAGAGAGAGAGAGCGAGCGAGAAGGAGAGAGAAAAGTGAGGGGATGACCTATAATAGACCACCAGTAGCCTCTATTTATAGAAAGAAAAGGATTAATTATGCCCAGTCCAATGAAAGAATTGCAATGGGTAGATAGAGTAGGAGAGTGCCTGTACCTTCTTCTTTCTTTTCATGTAACCGTCTCTCACGAGCTAAATATTTGATACGACAACCATTGTCACCTCCTAAGAACCCTAATCGTACTTATGTGGTAGTAATAATAATAATAATAATAATAACCTTACCGGTACTTTATTCTTGGCCTAGTACTTATATTTGATAAAAAAAAGAATTATTTTATTTTTAAGATTTAAAAAATAAAATTTACTTTAAAAAATTTTAAATTAATTTTTTTTATTTTTTTATGATTTTAATAGGTTGATATTTAAAATAAAAAAAATTAAAAAAATTATTTTAATATATTTTCAAATAAAAAACTATTTTGAAACAATTTTAAATACCCCAATCTCCATGAATATTTTTTCTCTTTTTCATGAGTTTAATATCAAAACTCGAATTCAATTTTTTTTCCATTGAATTACTAGCTTTTAACAAAAGATTGATTGCCAAAACCCTGTATAAAAATAAAAAATAAATGTAGTTAGCAATAAGTAAATGGGTTGAATGATTCATAGAATATATATTACAAAAGAAAAATTAAAAGCCTTCAGTAAAACACCATGACCATAAATACATTACATTGTTTATTGGAATGGTATAATGATGATTTTGTCTTTTTCATCAAAACATAAGAAGCTTGTTGTTGTGGTTAAAATCATCTTTTCAAGGGGACCAAATGGCCATTACAAGATTGATTGGAGATAAATTGGTCGGTATATTTTTTTTTAGCACATTTAAATTATTATGGTGTCGTTAAAAGCAAAAAAAAAAATGTACAGTCAGGGGTTTTTTTATCTTTTCAAAGTTATTTGCACAATAATTTTTTATTTAAATAGTAAAGTTACAGGATTGCCCTTCAAATAAAAAGATGTTGTTTTTCAAAGGCATTTAAGTCTTTCCTTTCTTGTTTTTTTTCTTTTTGTTATTTTTAGGTTTACTTAAGGGTTCTTTTGTAATTTCAATGAATTATATAATATTGAAAAAAAGTTGTTGATGCGTGCACGCGTGATGACCCTTATGCTTTTTGGGCGACGCATATGCGACCTTCTAGTTATCAAATTCCAGCATCTGAGGCGGTATTAGGAGCTTTGTGATATCCATTTTCCAACAGTGTAGCGTGTGCTTGAGTTGAATTCATGATTGGCCTCTAATAGACTTTTTTTATAACATCTCAAAAATTTCACAACATCAAATGATAGATTAAGCCTTAAAGTCAAGAAACCAATGTAATTTTTATTTCTATACTTAATATCAATGATCCATTTTGGCGTTTTAATCTCATGATTAAATTCAATTTGTTATTTAATGCATTCATATACATTACAGAAATCATACAATTATGATTTATGTTTCTAATTCCTATTCGGTAGAGTCTTCTATGTTCGAGTCACTAAACAGTTCTTCTCTTATAAACCTATATAATGATTAAGGAGAGTTTCAAATCCCACGTGCAATAATTCATATCCAAGTATTGGGCCTCAAGACATTCAATTAATCAATTAATCAATCAATTCATAATAGCATTTATCTATTGAAATTCATCCATCGAGTATATTTAAACAATTTAAGTTTAACTTTTCATCAAAAGAACATTTCATTATATGAATAACATTATAAATATTTATTTATTTTACAATTTTCATCCATTTCAATTACAATATACTACTAAGAATCTACCTAATATTGTAACTAAGAAAATCATTGTTTTGTCTCAATAAGTAATATTTAAGATCATGAACCTTTAAAAAATATAAATTTAAATAAGATATCTATTACAACACAATTAAACATATCAGATACAACATGTACATGATTCTTTACGGAACAAACCTCTATAATTTCTTTTGATAATAACAAAATCGATTTATTTATCATAATCTCTACTAACATTAAGTATTTTATAGTCACCTCATCAAGGAAATTCCAAGCTTATCTTCCCATCCCAGATGTTACACCTCATTCAGAAATCCTTCTCGGTAACTTTAACCATCAAAATGCACCCCAAGATTTTATTGATGGTAAAAACCTATTCCATGCATTTTACTTTATACCATGTGTTTATCAAGGGTAAGTTATCCTTTTGTACTTTTTACTCTATATGTTTTTTAAGAAATCTGACCCTTTACTAGTATTACCCTACAATTTCAAATAAGTATATTCAATAATTTATCGATTTTTATTTTTCATAACAAATCCTTAACATTGATTTAACTTGATTTAGTTTGATCTAACACATCATTAGTCGTTCATCTTACAACAAATTTTTATCTAACCATGTCCTCACATACATTAATACACTTATCAATCCCTTGGTCCGACCATCATATTACCTGAAAATATGTCTACATTCTTGTCCCATTAGGCCACCAAGATAGTTTTCAAATCTATTACTATATAGTATTTGAAACAGCTTATACTTATGCTCTTCTACATAATCAAACAACCATCTCTTTTTTCACAAGTACACCATCAAAACCACCTTTATTCAACCATATTGTACTATTCAAACCAATCCTTCGTTATAGCCCATCTTACTATCATTGCAATCCTTAGATTTCTCATCATACATTGTCCAAAACAACATTTGAAATGCATCTAACTATTAGGTTGTTTTGGTAGTATATTATATGAGTCAAAAGGCTGTTATGAGAACAACAATTAGATAAATTTCAAATTTATTCAAAATATCCTAAAGTATCATAACTATCCCTTAAAAATTAAACATTTAAAGATAACTCAATCCTCCATAATTTCTCAATGGTGGCTGAACCACCCCTTTAAAAGAAACCAAGGGTCTTTTATTTTATTTCATTTGTAATTCCTTCAAACTAAATCTTTTAACATGTCACATAACATTATTAAACTAAATTTTCAATATGATTTGGTCAACCAATTCAAATTCTCCTTTACCTTTAATTATAGCCAAGACTAATATCAAATGGGTTATTGGATTCTTTTTCAAATTTCTTCCTTAATTACACATCATCCATCATTTAATAATGCCCAAGATCATATAACTCATTCTTTTCAACAAGCATTTAAACAAAAAATCTACTCTCTCCCTTATAATCAAAGTTTTGCAGAACCTAGGCTTAAAAGAACTAATGGTTCTCTTTAATTTTCCATGCAATTTTCATCTAATGTGTCAATTCAATCCTAATCATCTTCGCAACTTAAATGAGTTTCTATAGTTTTTTTTTCCATATAGGTTTGGTTAGCCCTAAAGCATAGATCTTTCCTAAGATTTTTTTCTTCATCTTTAAATTTGTTTTTAAACAAAACCCCATTTCACACTTATTCAACATCTACACTTAATTAAAACCAACAAAACCAAATAAATCCCATCCCTTCATGAAGTGAGAATTTCAGCCAAAATAAGGGATTTATCCCTAGGTAGTTTCTTCATTTTTTTAACTTATATTTATCCTTAATATCATCATGTATAACTATTAAGCACAATTACAACAAAAGATTAGTCATTTTCAATTTTCTCAAACCCTAAACAAGCAATCACATCACACTAACATTCTTAATTTTACCATAGAACATCAAAGCAAGAAGAATCAAGTGTAAAAACCACTTGCCTAAGGTATTTGAAACAAGTTTTATGAGTTTTCCTTGGCCATCTCTTCCATTTTTCCTTTATACTCCATAGCTCCAAGCTTTCTCTCTTTACCCAAACTTTCATGTTTTAATTTCACCTTCATATTCATTCTAGAAGTGTTTTTCTCTCCATAATCATTCTAAACACACACTAATCTCACATAATCCTTGAGAAAATTACTTAATTTTAAAAGAAATATAAGAAAAACACTATTAAGTTATTGGTCAGATTTTTAAAGAGAAATTGGGTGGTACTGTTCAATTTATTTACAAGTTTTCACTCATTTATTCCTATTTAGATTTTTCACATGGACTACTCAATTTTCTTCTTAATTTGTAAGCCCTTTTCATCTCTGATTAAAATGAAATTTTAACACAAGATAGGACAACATGTTAAGAGATTTTATGCAAAATTTCAGTCTGATCAAATAGTCAGATTAAAAATTATTATCAATGGAATAAAATTGGTCGATAGGTGGTTTTACGCTATAAATCTGAATTTTCTTGTTAAATCCTTGCACAAATCATATAAATTATTATAATAAATTCTGAAGAGCATTTACTCATATCAAAATATATTTATTTGGTTTTTTTAATTCACTATTTATTTCATTTTCAAAATTTTTACCATTTCAAAAGTGCAGGTTAGACAAGTTAACCAAGGTTAGCTTGTTTTTTTCAATGTTTTTCTATGTAATTTCAGTATTTTTTGTTAGGTTCTTCTTTTGAAAGTCTAATTTTTTTTTAATCATGATCTCATATCGCGGGTGGCGGGTTAGTCAAGTTAACCTGGATTGGCTCAGTTTTGTTTTCTCGACCTTTTTTACGAATTTGATTTTTTTTAGCTTTATCATTTGGCATTAGATTATTGGTCATTGAGTTTTGTCATTGTTTCACTTATCTCTTTATGAGATTATACCGAGTGCGGGTTACTCAAGTTTACTCAGGTTAGCTCAGGTTTTGTCCATTTTTTTTATTCAACTTTGATCTTTTTTACTAGGTTCTTCTTCTGAGAGTCTAATTTTTTTTATACCGATCTCATACCACAGGTAGTTAGTTAGTCAAGTTAACTTAGGTTTTTTTCTTCAACATTATTTTTTAAAAATGATTTTTCTTTTTAATATTTAACATTAGACTATTGGGCCTTGAGTTTTGTAATTTTTATTTCATTTTATTTTTGCGGGTTTCTTGAATCTCAGATCTCAGATTATATGTTAATAAACTCAAACTGAATTGACTTAATTTTTTATTATTTTAATAAATTTTTTTATATTATAAAGAATTTGACCTTACAAAATCAAATAATTAAATAAACATACCATAAAATATTAATCACGGTTATCATCGGACTTCCACTTGTTTTTTATACACTTGAACCAATTTGACATTCGATGATTTTGCAGTAGTTTTACATTGACGTGCCATGTGCATTAGGATTTTCTGGCATCTTATTAGGTCATTTACAAGTCAAAATCCGCATGCCACGGCTGTAAAATCTTAGATTAGTTAGGTAAGTTGTTATGATTCATCTCTTGTTGACTTTTATGTCAATGTTGTGTGACCCACTACAAAAGGAAATGAAGATATGTATCTATGATTGAAGTTTTGAAGTGGCTGGAACGCAGAAAACTAAAGTATTTGTGGACAAACTAGTCTTTGAATGCCAAAAAAGTCATAATATCACCATCACTTTAAAAGTTTAAAAGTGAAACTCTACCCCATGACATGATAGGCTAAGCTAAAGTTAATCAAGTTATGTTTCATAAAAATTTAATTTTTTTAAAAATTAATTTTTATATTATTGTAGATTGTTTTGATATATTGGTATAAGAAATAAATTTTAAAAAATAAAAGATATTATTTTAATATATTTTTAAGCAAAAAATACTTTAAAAAAGCAACCACTATCATAATAACAAATATTACCTATCTCTTTTATATTTTGATATATTTATGGAATACTTATCTATATTTACTTTCAAGAAGAATGAAATAAGAGAGAAGATAAAAATATATATATATTTTTCTATCTATGGAAAAATATTTTTATTAATTTAAATCTAAGAATCTCTCTTTTCAAAATGGATGTAAAGAGTAATTACTCCTACTTTGGTTTTCTCTACTTTATCTCGTTTTGTTCTTGAAGCTTTTTATGCCCCTTTTGTTAATCTCCTGTATTTATGGATTTTTTTTAATCGTTTTTCCTTGTTCTATAAAAAAGGATTGGATTCTATTAAGTCTTCATTGTATTTTCATATTACCTATATACTAAAAGATTTGGGGTCTAACCGATGTTCTTTACAATTTATATGAATAGTAAATTAAGCTCTTGAACCTTTTTTTATCATTTTAATTTTTTTCTTTGAATTGAATCCTTTTATATACTAAAATTTTGGTAAAAATATAAAATTAAAAAGAAAAAGAACTGAAATGTAAAACAAAAAATATATATATAGTCAATCTTTAATTAACTACAATTTTCATATTGGTCGCAAAGTTTAATTTTTTATTTTTTAATTCCTATATTAGAGAGAGGAGAGAGAAACTCGTCAAGAAAGGACTGAGAGACAGAAAGTTATCAGTTATTCACTTTTCGACAAAGAAATTCATCATTTTTTGTGTCGACGAGTTTTATTGGACGATGAAGATTTGATGGTGATGTTTTGAATCTTTATTTTACTTGAAAAGGTAGATTAGAGTCGGTTTAAAGATTTTTTATTTAGTTGATTTTCATTTTCCGGTGATTTTGGGCATTTTGGAGTTATTAGGTGATTTAGAAAGGTTTTTAGGGTGTTTATTCATTTTTTTTAATTAAAATGGGTTTTAAAAAAGATTTTCAACCAAAAAAACCCATTCCCCCCTTTTCCGACCACCACGATAATGGTTGGATAATGGATCGATGCCATTAGGTGACAAGTTGTTTACCACCAGTAAGTGACGAGTTGTCTTTTTTTAAAAGAAAAAAAAAACAAGGGTCAACAAATTGTCCACTTTTTTTTTTAAAATGAAGTATGGTCCAAACACGAAGGCTTTTTGTGGCCCGAACAAGCTAGACCAACCATGCCTGCTAGTTAGGCTAGACCTTTTTGTTTTTGTTTTTATTATTATTGTTTTCTTACAATATCATCTTTCAAATTGAGTTTTTGTTAGATTTTTATATTGGATTTTTTATTTTTATTTTATCATTTAATATTTGATTGATTTTGAATTGGTCTTTCTATTTTATTATCATATTATTAAAATAAAAATATATATATTATTGAATTCAATAGACTCTCGATTCAGGTCATGAGTTTGATGAATTTACTTAAGTTGACTAGAGTCAATCTAATATGTCGAGTTGACCAGAGTCAATCTAATATGTCTTCATCTCAATGTTTAGAAAACAGTATCATCTTGATGTTTTTAAAAACTCAAACCACTATTTTACCGATCATGTAGGTTACCTTAAGATTTGCGCACTTGGATTTTATTTTTGGCATTTGTTTTTTTTTCTATAATTTTATTTTTTGTTGAATCCATAAAGTTATTTCACTACCAGAAAACTGGAGAAAACCAACGGAATTACCGACGGAATTTTTCCATCGGTAATAATTACCGCCGAAAATAATTCCGTCTCAAAATCTGTCGGTATATATGGACAGCATAAACCCGTCGGTGACATGGTTGGTATATAGCGACGAAATATTTTCGTCGGTATATACCAACGGTTTCGCCGACGGGGCATACAGTTTGTCTGGAAATACGCAACGGCGTGGTGACATCAGACAATTTTACCAACGAAATTACAGAGGGATTCGAACTGAGATAGTCGTACATTGACGTGACACTTTCACAGACGGAAGTAATCCATCGGTGATTCCATTAGAAAAAACCATTACATGCTCACCTATCTGTCGACACTCTCTTTCTCTGTTTCTCCTTCTTCTTCTTTCCCATCCCACCTCTCTCCTCCCAAACTGCACCTCCCCTCCCAAACTGCAGCCAAACACCCATCCTAACTCTCCATTATTCTCAACATGAGCACTCAAGTTTCTTATATCTTGTACGTGGTCACAATATCCGTTTCTTGTAGATTTTCTCATTTTTTTTAAGTAAATCTATCCTTTTTAGTATTAATATTTAATTGTGAATTTTATTGTTTTAGTATATGTATTTTGTTAACGTTTGTACTTGTTTAATTGTTATTTGTCAAAGAAACTTGTAGTATAAATATATAATTTTGTAGTTGTTATAGTTTGTTTTAGATTTTGTCAAATTATATTTGTTTGTAATTAAATTGTTGAAATTTTGTTTGAATTACACCAAATTAAATGTGTCGTTGTGATGAAATAAATAATTAATAACTTGTTTAACGAGTCTTGTTTAATTGTTATCAATTCTATTTCGAAGTTGTGATTTCTGTAAATTTATATATGTATAAATTTGTATGTATGAATGTTGATAGTTGATAATTGATAATGAATATTTAAAATAAGTGTTGTTTTAGTTTGTTGGATCGATAATGTCGGGGAAAACCAATATTTTTGTTATGTTTTATAGAGGTTCAATAGAAGTCATGGATGATCGTTCATGGATGTATCGGGACTCACCCCAAGGATTGCGAAGGATGGATTATTATAACGGTGTCCAGGATTTTATTAATTTCGCAACATCTATTCCGAGGAATTTTACTGATGGCGGTATTAGGTGTCCATGCAGGAAGTGTAAAAATTTAAAGTTTCTGCATCAAGATGTTATAACGATGCATTTTCTAACCAAAGGGTTCATGGAAGATTACCTGTGTTGGTATGCTCACGGAGAACTATTTGTTCCTGATGAGAGCATGGAAGAACAGGTGGTGGGGTCAACTTCTAGTGCTAGCAACATGCATGAAGTTGGAAATGAGAACAGTAATCCTTACAGGAATATGGTTATGGATGCAATGAGAATGAGTGAAGGTAATGTCAGGGAATGTCCAATCGTAGAAGAAGAACCTAATGCAGATGCAACAAGGTTTTTTGATCTGTTGAGAGATTCTGACGACCCATTATGGGATGGCTGCACGAACCACAGTAAATTATCAGCCGTAGCACAGGTGTTCACCATCAAGTCAAATCACGGGTTGAGTGAGGCCGGTTATGACAAGATTATTGAATGGGCGAGAAGCATTTTACCTGAAGGGAACAGGCTGAAAGAGAACTTCTATGCTGCTAAGTCCATGATGAAACCCCTCGGTTTACGATACCAGAAAATTGATATATGCCCTAACTTCTGCATGTTATACTACCTTGAAAATACTGAGATGACCGAGTGCATGACATGCGAGCATTCTCGTTACAAACCCAGAACTAGTAGAGGGAAGACTCTCGTGGCATATAAAAAACTTAGATACTTCCCAATCACACCTAGACTGCAGAGGTTATTCATGTCACCAAGGATTGTTGAGCACATGACATGGCACCAATCACACCATGCGGTTGATGGAGTGATTGTCCATCCTTCTGATAGTGAAGCCTGGAAACACTTTAACAGTATGCATCCTCACTTTTCAGCTGAATCAAGGAACGTGTGTCTTGGGTTGTGTACAAACGGATTCAACCCATTCGGGTCATTTGCTGTTCCTTATTCTTGTTGGCCGGTCATATTGACGGTTTATAACTTGCCACCGGGGATGTGTATGAGGCCGGAGTTCATGTTTTTATCTATGGTCATACCAGGTCCGAGTAGTCCAGGGTGGAATATAGATGTTTGTCTTCGTTTGTTGATTGATGAGTTGACGCAATTGTGGTCCTCTGGAGCTTTGACTTATGACATCTCGAGGAAACAAAATTTTGTTATAAAAGCGGCTTTGATGTGGACTATAAATGATTTCCCAGCTTATGGAATGGTTTCTGGTTGGAGCACGCATGGAAAGCTAACATGTCCATACTGTATAGAGAACAACAAGGCATTCATGCTAACAAACGGGGGTAAAGCTTCTTTTTTTTATTGTCACCGTCGTTTCTTGCCACATAACCACAGGTACAGAAAGAACAGAAAGGATTTCTTTGTTGGCAAAGTTGAAAATGATGTTGCACCCTCGTGTCTTTCTGATGAAAAATTATTTGATGTTGTGTCAGAGTACGGTGAAATTGTGTTTGGTCTCCAATCAGGTAAGTAGAAGTTTTCTGGTTTTGGTTTAACCCATAAGTGGGTGAAGCGAAGTATGTTTTGGGAGCTTCCTTATTGGAAGACCAATCTTTTTCGTCATAACCTTGACGTCATGCACATTGAAAAGAACATGTTTGAGAACATTTTCAATACCGTCATGGATGTGAAGGGGAAGACAAAGGATAACATCAAGGATAGATTAGATGTAGCGTTGTTCTGTAACCGTAAAAATATGGAGTTGGTTTGTGATGAGTCACGGGTCGCAAAACCAAGAGCAAGCTTCGTGCTAGAGAAAAACGCACAACTACTAGTCTACAAATGGCTTAAGAGACTGCGTTTCCCTGATAGACATGCCTCGAACATATCAAGGCTGGTTAATACGGAGGAATGCAGATTATATGGAATGAAGAGTCATGACTGCCATGTGTTTATGCAAACACTCATCTCATTAGCTTTTCATGATTTGTTGCCAAAGGGGATATGGGATGCATTAACAGAGATTAGTCATTTCTTTAGAGATATATACTCCAGCAAGTTGAATGTTGATCACATTGAAAGGCTTGAAAAGAATATCGTCGAGACAATATACAAACTTGAGATGATATTCCCTCTATCATTTTTTGACTCAATGGAGCATCTACCCGTACATTTACCGTTTGAGGTAAAAGTTGGAGGACCGGTCCAGTACATATGGATGTATCCATTCGAGATGTTAGATATTACAGTTGCTATGACATTTATAATTAAATGTTTTTATTTTTATGTTAATGTTTTTAATTGATAATGTTATATATATATATATATGCAGGTACTTGTTCAATCTTAAAAAAAAGGGTTAAGAACAAGTCGCATGTTGAGGCGTCAATATATGAGGTGTATATTGTTGAGGAGATCTCAACATTTATCTCATACTATTTCAAACCTCATTTGAGAACGAGGATAAACGGTGTTCCACGGCATGATGATGGTGGTGAAGTGTATTCAAGTGGGAACTTGTCAATATTCTCCAATCCTGGACGACCCACACCTAAAAATGCCATAAGGGGAAGATATTTGTCTGAAATAGAGTTCAAACAAGTACACAATTATGTCCTATTTAACTGTGATGAGCTGAGACCTTTTATTAAGTAAGTAGATGTTCGACTTAAACTTTGTCAATAGTGTACTATTTATGTTTTGTGATACCACACACTCATATAATTTGGAACAACCTTGCAGGCAACATCGACGATACTTATTGTCCAATAACTCACAGCTGACTGAATCCCAGATCTTTCAATTACAAGATGAACAATTTGCCACATGGTTTAGAACACATGTAAGTCCTATCACAAACTCATTATCTCTTACAATGTAATTAATTGTAGTCAATGTTACATAATATCCGT
>Ga0325404_1000619_pt1 | contig 36064 bp, 16 predicted proteins | sample PopdelMetagenome_18_FD_205664 | JGI IMG/M metagenome (GOLD analysis project Ga0325404, IMG submission 205664) | Populus deltoides microbial communities from Bellville, Georgia, United States - Xylem-Control-R1 | ecosystem: Host-associated > Plants > Phyllosphere > Stem > Wood/Secondary xylem...
GCTGATCAAGCATGAAGCAGCAAAACAGAAACAGTATAGTCTTTATCAATACATAGAATTCAAATACAAAAATGGGAAAAATCTTAAGTTCAAATCTCGTCTTCATGGAGAATTAGTGATTAACCGCTCAGATCGTAACACAACAAATTAATGAGTAATTCTTTGTTGCGAAAAAGACAACCTCTATGCAACTCAACTGTCAAAATCAATTTGAATAAATTAAAATGGTTTGTTATAATCTTCAAAAAAAATTAAAATGAAATGATTTTTTAAAATTATATTTTTTAAAAAATCAAATTAAATTTTCATCGAATTGAAAGTTGATGGTGAATTTATCTAGGTTAATATTTATGCTTTTTTTTTTAATACAAAAATCTTAACTTAAACTAGACTATTAAATCATGAGTGAATCAATTAAGTCTTGATGAATTTAATAATATTTATATTTATATGCAGGTGGTTGAGGAATTAAGGGGGATTAATTAGCCGATTTCAAGCTAAAATCAATGACGGTAAAGAGTAGTTTTCTCATCACCTTTGAATCTCTCTTTTCCCCCGACAAAACGTAGTGGGATCGATCCTTATCTTCAAAAAAATTTCAAAGCACGGCCCTCTCACATTTTCCCCTTCAACTTTTTAGTTGGTCAAGCCTAGCTAGCTGCCTCAAAAGGAACTATCTTTAAACTCCCTGTGTGTTTGTGTGTCGTGATCATCATACTCTTATGTCTTCTCTGTAAAAAGTCATGGTGGATATCTTATATTCACACATTTAAGCAAACCCAAACCCTTTTCGTGGGTTGTTTTTCTTTCCTTTTCCATTCCTGGGATCGATTATATGCCTATGCATAAAGTCTACAGAGTTCACCTTTCAAGCTTAATTAATGCCTAATCATTCTCTAGTTGATGTTATGCTCGGTTGTTGAATGACTTGTTGTGGCCTCCGGGTTGGACTCTTGCAAACTTGTTTATGTCCTGGCTTTGAAAATAGCGTCACGTACACCACAGAATATACAGCTCGACGTGTATCGGTCTCAAATGTGATGTATGCCATCGACATGGACCACCGCTATATATTTTTTCTCAAATATATTTAAAATTTGGTAAGAATGGTAATTTTTTGAACAGTCTACCTTAGCTGCCATTTAATTTTCACCGGTTGATCCATATAGCCAATTAGCGATTGATAATCTAAAAGATTGTAACCAATCATGCATGCTCTTTAACACTATTGTTGAGTAGTGGTAGATCACTGGTTGGCTTTAATTAATTTAAAATATTCTGATTATTAAAGATATATTTTTCTTTAATTATATTCTCTAAGACTAGGAATTAGAGATATAATTAGGATGAAATAACCAGCAGAGAAACTCAATGCAGATTAGATTAACCATATACAACGTAGCAAGAAGACAAACAACAATAAAATCAACAAAGATGACTCCGATGCCCTCTCATTTGCCCAAATGAGTGAACCTATGTTCAGATTAAGATTACAATATTATAGCCAGCAATGAAGTCGACAAATTTTCTCCATTAGAGTGATGCCAACAGAGGCTTCACCATAGCAACTTAATTTGTGTGATCTCCAAGAGACGAAAATTCATCCACTTCACCACTTGAGGCAATCCATTTATTTCATTGCAAATTGTCTAAAGTTATTATAATGCTCATCGCCCAGCAAGTGCTCTGTAGCAAACCGCTCCCTTGTGTGCCTCATGCATGTTCTTGAGAATTTTTTGTTACTGAGCACAAGCTTAGATAAGCCTAGTAGCTAGCTAGGGCTAATAGTTTCTTTAACACCAAATCAAGCAGAAAATCGAAAAAAAGCCTCCAGTGTTTTTTTTTCGCACCCTAATGAGCAAATTCATCTTCGGATCCGGTGATGCATTCTTTCTCATCTTCAAAACCTTCAAGAGATGGGTGAGGAGAATGGCCTTTGCCAAAAGACCTAATGTGATCCTTGAGTGATCTTTTGTGCTTGAAATCAGAACCACAAGTGCAATACCATAACTTACCACAATTCTTTTCATGGGTTCTCCAATCCCCCTTAACGGCAAATGCTTTGCTGCATTTTCGACACATAAATGGCTTGGCACCATGCTTTCTTTTGTAATGGGTTTGAAGGGTCCTGAAGTCCTTCAATGGTTTAGCTCTTGGATGGTTGATGTTGTTCTTGCACCCCTGTGCACAGCAATAGCATGGTAGCCTCAGCATTGCTGCTGGTTGTGTTCCTTTAAGAGAGTCTGGTCCCTTTCTAAATTCGGACCCATGCCCCCACATATGCATCTGCACACAAGAAAAATAAAGTAACTACTCGATACAATCTTGCTATAATACTGCCTAGTTTTCTCTTAAATTGCATTGATTAAATCTTGCACGAGTAAAAATTAAGTCATTACTCATTTCTGTTCTTCTAGCCAAAAGTTGTGAATCATTAATCTTTAATTAATTAAAGGTTAAGAATCATAATTAAAGGAAGAGTATCCAAAGTCGTAACCTTCATCCCCACCTCCTCTTTATATATCTTTAGACAATTTTACATCTGCATGCTTGTATAGTTTATCTTGCCCTCTAATCATTTTTCAACTTCTCGTCCCATCTTTTTATAAAGTCTACCAAATTTCCACTTACCCCCAAATAACTTTCTTTTATCTTTCCACCCAAAGAGGATGCAATCATAGAAGAAATCTTTGCTTAGGTGAAGGGGGGCACATAAATGCTTCATTTGCTCCTTTATAATAATCTCTCTTAATTATCAAGAAAACAGCAAAGACGATCAAATGCCAAGTTTTAAGGATGAAAGTATAAGGATGATCCAATTAGCTAGACGCTTTAATTAAGAAAAAAGAAAAAGAAAAAGAAAAAGAAATCTCTGCTATCCTTTGATCTATTTTTGTATGTTCTTCTTGTTTGAGCTGGCATCCTATGTTGCCTTAACTGATCTACGTACGTACCTCTTCTCCAAGCTAATTGCTTGGTGCTTAATGGATCCTTTTTGAGAGAAAAAAAACAAAGAACAAAGAAGCCACCTTAACTAATTCCATATTATTAGATTTTCTCCCAATTAATAATGGATGCGGGGATCTGATCAGGTCAGAGTCCAATTAACATAAATATATATAGGAGTAATACCAAGTCACCAAAGTATGTCCTTGAGGTTGTTTGAAAACATGAAGCTTCTCTCCTATGAAATTTACACTATTTGGCCGAAATTTCTAATGTCCTATTTCAGTAGATCAAATGACTTGTTTGGTCTAGGATCACTTACATCATCAACTCACTAATGTTAAGATTTATTCCTAAAAAAAAAGCTCTCTTTACCGAAAAAAAGAAGAGAGTCGCATATGATCCTAAGTATTCTTGCAGCGCCTCATTTTTTATTCCGAGGCATTTGTGTTTATTTATCATGCCTTTTTTTAACCATAATTAGGTCCAAATAATCCTTGATTTAAGTATCAAGCTTTCCCTATTTTTTCCACAGATAATTTGTGTTTGTTAGTTGCCTGTCCCTCCAAAAAGTAGAATAATTTAGAACTACTTTCCCCATAACTTTTTTCCCATGGCAAGAAATTAAAGCTTAAATAAACTGAATTGATCAATTCAAGCTAGATACATGCATAAACCTATGAAAACAATATGAAACTGGGGAGGTATGATAGAAACACCAATTACCAAGATTTTGTCCTGTTAGAACAAAAAAAAAAAAACAAAGTCGAAGAAATAAATCAAAGAACTCATGTGTGATTCCAAATTATGTGCAGAGTGATCATGGAAACAAAGAAAAGGAAAAAAGAATGCATGCGTATAGTCCAGAAAAAATAACTAAAATTATTGTTTGTTACTAATCTTTGCTTGAATCCTTCACGGACCGCCAAAGAGAAGATTGATTGGTACATAATATACAAGATTAGAAAGAAAATTACCGAGAACTAATTTACTAACCTGCATGTTATTGTACCTATTGAAGGTCTTGCTGCATATAGAGCAAGAAAATTGCATGGGCCCGACTAGGATCTGTGCAGGAGTTGGGATCCAAAACCTACTCTCTGAGTTGAAAGAATATCCTTGAAAGTTTTTCTTCATGGATATTTCTTCCTTGATGTCAAAAACCCCAGTCTCAACTCCAGAATCTCCACTGTTAGGCAATCCAATGTGCAAAGCCACTGTGACCTTCTCTATCTTCTCTTCTTTAACTCCAACAGTACTCTCTTGCATTTCCATATCTTCTTCCTCTTTTAATGTCTTCTTCTCTGTTAACCTGTTTAGAAGAGGCAAGCATTGAATTGTCTCTTTCGTTGATTCTTGCTGTTGAGGTGGGAAAAAGCTTGCAAGTTTCAGTATGCTCATGGGATTTGTGAGCGGAACTTGTGGAGTACTTACAGAAGAAAGAGAAGAAGAAGAAGAAGAAGAAGAAGAAGAAGGAGAAGGAGAGGTCGAAGATGGCTTGAGCCATTCAATGAAATTTGGAGCTTGAAAGCAAAGATTGTTGTCCTCTACATGGTAGTTCCGTAAACCCATCTTGTGGGTATTCCTCGAATTCTCTTCCGAGATGGTTTATATCCACACTTTATGTGGGAAAGCTAGCTTTTGCACTTCATGTATAAGGCTGGTGTTTTAAAAGATACATTGTTTGTTTTGTCTTTATTTTCCCTTTCTTTCTTGTCAACCTTTGCCCCAAGTTTGTTTGCTTTGAGAGATTGAGAGAAAGAGATTAGTGGTGGGGTTAGAGAAAATGACTTGCAAAAATTGAGACTCACTAATAAAAGAGAATCCTATAATAGTTTCAAACTATATATGCAGAGCTGTAGGATTGGATATATATATATATATATATATATATATATATATATATATATATATATATATATATATATATATATAGTCTTTCCCTTTAATGTTTTAGATGAAATATTTTGCTCATGCCTAAAATAAAGAGAATTATTAGGATGGATTAATAAAAAAAAAACCCAATATACATTCTCTAATAAATAAACAAATACACTAGATTTCTTCTATAGTTTTTTTATTAGGAAAGGATCGTGGAATTCGACCCATATACGCGCATGCACACGTTTTTTCACAAAATAAATTGACATAGGAGTGCACAATTAATCTCAATAAGATGGAAGGCTAAATTAAGGAGCCGGGGAGAGGATTGGGTCAATACCTAAAAGGAAAGGAAAATGATATAAAAACTAATCAGGTAACTACGAGGAATGATATTAAATCCTTAATCTATGCTCAGTGCAGTTTAACTTCCTTATCATAATATTTTATGAGCAAATTAGTCCTAAATTAACGAGCTCAATGAGGTATTCAGTTAAATCCCAATCTACCAGCGAAAAAAAGTCATCTTTTCATCATTCAACCTACATCAATATTTATATCAAATTAATTGCTACACACATATTTTATTTTTTCTTTAGGAGAAAAGGAAAAGACTATGATGAAGGGGATGCAAAATTACCAGTCCGTCAAAGAAATTTTCATTTTCTTCCACTACCAGCATACATAACATTTGTATTTTGATATACATGGAACCTTAATTAGTAAAATTAATTAACTTCATTCTGAATTTATAAATTAATTGCACCTACTTTTAGTTCCGGAAGAAATGACCTCTATGTAAAAATCTTAATGTTAAAACACCATCTTAATCCAATAGTTTAAACTGTTAGGTGAGGTCTCAGGATATGATTTATATTATTCTCTAACACACTCTTTCAAGTGAAAGTCCTTTGTGTTTAAAACTTGCATAGACTCACATTATCTTGTGCTTAATTTTTATCAAATAAATAGAGAATGTGAGATTCGAACTCGTGACCGCTTGGTCATCAAGACTCTGATACCATGTCAAAGAACTATCTTAACCCAATAGCTTAAGCTGTTAGGTGAGGTTTCATGATATAATTTATATTATTCTGTAACAAAGTAAAATTACACGAGAGTACAGGGCTATCAGATTATAGATGAGATTAGTATTTTAAAATTCTAATTAACTATAATTTGAAATCCTTTGTTCAATTAAGTTAGACACAACACTCAATTGACCGCTTAATTATTAATTGATTTGGATGAGGGGGCTTTATTACCTTGGGTAGAAGGGTTAATTTGATCGTATTTAAAGTTAAGGGTTTGGTTTGACCAAATGTAATAAATAGAGGGATAACACTTTGAGTTTCTAACCTCCTTACTGAGATGGCGAGGTGAAAGGTATCATTAATTTAATAGAGATGTACTCTCGAATTTGAAATTATTATTGGTTTACTAGAGTCTTGCTATATATATATATATATATATTAGACCAGAAAATTGGTTAACTAGCTTTAAAACGCAAATTATGTACACCCACGTACCCCACCCACCCACCCCCTCACACATATACTATAAAAACATTTGATCGAGGGCTCCAATTCTCATGTAGTCTTTTCGGAAACCTTCACTTAATTTGCCTTCTTTTAAAATTATTCATTTTTTTAATTGATATATAAAATATGTAACTCAATATATATTTTTATTGGTGAATTAAAACAAAAATTACATTCTTCTTTGCATGGGCTCCAACTAATAAAAATTAGCCAAAATTAATTAAGCTAGTGTTGATGATCAAAACAACTAATATAAGGTGAAAAATTAAATTGAAATCCATAACATTCATTTTTTTCCTCTCAATTAATTTTATTATTTGCTAAATAGTTGTATTAAAAAATAACATAAATTATACTTTAAGATCGATGTTACATGATAGCTTAAATTTTTAATTTAAGATAATGATTTGACAAAAGTAAATTTTGAGAGAGTACATGCAATTCTCTAAAAAAGAAAATAAAAAGTAATTAGTAATTTTAATTAGAAATTGAAGGTCATGGCCATAGAGAGTAGAGTAAGCGATCAAAAGAACTAAAATTTGGAAATAAGTTCAAAGAAGATCACAAACATCAAAGAACATAGTAAATGAGAGAAGAAAAACTAAACGATGCCTATTATTGTTTTTTCTTTAGAAATGGATCATTTGAACATAATGGAATGTTGACGAACAAAATTAAAGACATAGAAAGAACGTAAATGTTCAACTTATGCATAATGAAGTTTAAACTAAGGTTCAAAGGGTAATAATTGACGCAAGAAACTTGCCCACAATTTAAATTTCAATATCGGCTGCATGTCTAATTAATTCGTTTTGTTGAAAAATTATAAGATGAATCAATGCCATACGTACCTCAGTCATAATTAACTCTTAACAGTTATCCGAACATTGAATCATGAGCTGAAGAGAAACCGACCCTTTTCTAGGATTCATATATATATATATATATATATATATAGATTATTATTATTATAGCTCACAATATTTGATGCAAATGGAAGAATCAAATTAATGTGAATTGAAGTGCTGTTAAGAACAGTGACCTCCACCTTATTTCTCTTGATTCTCATGCCGCGTTAAAAGATGACCTTAACACATTAGGCGAAGACTAAAACTATATATAGATGAAAACAAATCTCGTCCAAACTTGCTATAGGTTAAAGATATAGATTAAAGAATAATGTAAACTTAATAATTTAAGTTGTTAGGAGAGATCGCATGATATAATTTGTATAATTTTTTTAATACATTTTTTCAAGTAAAAACCCTTTAAACTTGAAACTTTGTATAAATTCACATTACCTTTACTTAATTTTTATCAAATAAATAAGATGGTGAGATTCGAACTCATGACCGCTTGGTCATCAAGGCTCTCATATCATGTTAAAAAATTATCTCAACCCAATAATTTAAGCTGTTAGGTGAAGTTCACGATATGATTTATATAATTCTCTAACACTATTAATAATGTTTACACTATTTTTTATATCATGTATTACTGCATCATGACCGTGTTATGGTCATAACAATAAGTAGGTCAAATGTGTGTGTGTGTATTTTTCATTGAATTTTAAGTAGCCCATCTCAGATTCTATGACTTTTAAAATTTAGATAGAGCAAGCCTGTTTACCCATCATACTAAATCATTAAGGTTGTGTGTGACACTAGCTAGAATATATAGGACAAAAACTTAATTATCTGATTAGAGAGATTAAGATATAAAATATATTATTTTTATGATAATTTTTGAGTGAATTTGTATTATTTTAAAACAAAAAGTATGAAAAAAGCGTTCCCTTTGTAACCTGCAAATGCTCGCTAAGAGCAATGAACATCTCAGCATAATTTAGGAGACCCCACTCCAGAATTATGCAAACAACAACATGCTCTACTTTAATCGAGGAAGTTAAAATAACTTGAAAGTTTTTTTTTTTTTTTTTGATAACTATAGGTTAATATAACTTGAATGTTGAAATGTAGCCGACAAGCAAGATATCATGAGCCGGATTTTCAGGAGATAAGAACAATGTCCTTCCTTTCCTTTTAACCTTTTCTTTATGTATATTACGTGCACCGGCTATGATTCTCTTTCTCAAGCACACCATCTCCTTTCCATCCACCGTTTCAAGCATGTGTACACATAGCTTAATTATACCCCTTCATTCATGCAAAAGCATTGCCCATAAAACATCAAAAAAGAAAAAGAAAAGAAAGGGAAAAGGACCATATAGGTCAAATCGAATGAATCTGAGACCTAATGAAAATCCAAATCTTATCCACCGGAAAGACTTTTTTTGATGACCTTGTGCCGTTTATACCTATCAATTGCTAGTGTCTCTAGCTAGGCTCACTTCAAACTATTTCTTGGATTTTGATGTTTAGATCGGAAATGTATTTGAGAGGAGCTTAGCCAGTGAACAATATTACTTTACCTGAACACCTCTTTAATTTCCACGGCAAGTTGCAAAACAACTCTCCCGTGAAGATACTAGGTAGTAGTCTCTAAGAGACAACTTTTTAAGGATTGTGACTTTATTATGGTAAACCTTTTTTTTTTTTTTTTTGTCAAGGGCTTCATATTAATCATACCGTCGCTGTAATAAAGAGGACGTGGGTGATCTTTTCTCTTTAATCAAAGAGAATTTGAAGTCACCCCCCACATAAGATGTCTGTTGAAGGTCGCCAAATTCATGAATATGAGAAAGAAATTTGATATTTAATTTTCATGCGACCCTTTCTTGCACATGAAGCAAACCATGCGCGCACATCTAGTTTTTGTACATTATTGTTCTCGTGGAAGTCTCAGAATGTTGACATTCAGAAACATAGAGAGTAGATTAGTAGATTAGCCATTGCTAGACATCCTAGCTACCAGGTTCAGAGAAGGCCGTACATTTGATATTATCCATGCATGGTAGAGGTTAGAGCATGGTCAGAAAAGTTTTAAACTGTTGTTTTTACCTTGATGAATATGCTTTGAATTGTCTTTTTTGCTCTGTACTGAAAAACGAAGATCTCCACAAGCAATGTGAGAATGGACATGATAGAAGTCTTCCAAAATTTCTGTAAAACTCTTCCTCATCATGTAACTGTAAACTATGTTATTTCAAAGATAGGCATAAAGCTTCCAAATTAATTCCGATCTCTCTACATGTAAAGTTTAATTATTATTTTTTAATGCAAATTCAACCCAGAAACCACTGCTGGTATTTAATTTTTAGATATGATGACTGGCTTCTAATATCATTATAATAGTATTTGTAGTACGTAAGAGGAGTTACACGTAGGGTGTTCATCGATCCCACAACCCTTTTAAGATGGTAGCAGGAGGCAATCAGAATTCGTAGGCAACTCATGGATATGGTGTGATCGCCTTTCGGAAGTAAAAACATTCATGTGTTAAGAGATGCGGCCATGGAGATGAGTTCATATATACTTCATAGGCAATCCTTTTTATGTTTTAACATGATACTTAAATACTACTATAAATTTATATGAATTTTAATAATTAATTTTTCAATTAGTATTTTTTTTTATATAAAAATAGTAATATAATAAATTGTTCATGGAAATATAATTCAAATATTTTTTTTTAAAAAAAATTAGATATATTTTTATCATATTTATGATATTTATAGATTTCAATCACACATGAAATACGGGTATGCTATTTTGATGTTTTTTTAAAATTATTTTAATAATCATAAAATATTTGTTTTTTTAACAGAAACAATATTTCTAGTTAAAAATCATGCATTTATTAACATCAATAAAATATATATTAATAATAAATTTTATCTTGATTGAATTTTTTTTTTCCAAACAACTATATTTTCAAGTTTAATAATAATAATAAACAATCCTTTTAAGATCTGAACGTTTTCTTTGCGTTTAAGATTTTTTTCCTAGAGCGTGTCACATGTATACAAAATAGTTTAAGCTATACGGCATTGTGTATATGTAAATTTAGATTTTAACCCCTCATTTTAAAAAATTAAAAAAATTAAACAAGACACCATGATTGCTATTATATTATAATAATTTAAGAACAATTTTCATCCTGTAAATGAAGGGATATAATGAATTTAATTATCAATTATACAAGAAGCAAAGAGGACTTTAAAAAGTGGAATATTAATGGAAAGGGTAAGATCGAGGGCAATGTAATCAATTAGCAAATTTGAACTTAATTATTTTTCTTAATTTATCATCATTTCTTTCATCTAAAAGTCCTCAATTGAGCTTCTTGTATCAAAGTAAACACAAACTTTCATCGTTGCCAAGTCCTGCGTCCACCATACAACTTAATTAATTAGACCATGATAAACGTATACCGTGTGTAAATCACATTTATAATATATACTCAATTTATTTCCAAGTAAAAATGGTTTCAAGGTTGGAGAATCACAGGTGTTGAATCAGAAAGCATCAGTCTACATTCCTCTGAGCACTTGTCCACCATGTTGTAGACTTGACTCGAAGGGGTTGGCTTGTTGGCCAGCTCGAATTAAACCCATTCACAACTCAAATTAACTACGATTTTCATTTAGAGCCTTCCCCTTTCTTAAAGGTTATTATTACCTCTTGGATATATATATATATATATATAATTTGATTTTATGTTAAATAATAAATAATACTTGGATAATGGATACTCATATAAATATTTTAAAACTCAATAAATAAAATATAAATAATAAATAGGATATAAATATATAGAAACTCACGCATATAACAATATTGTCATCCCTAAATATCGCATAAAAAAGAGAGGGACTTTACAAGGATAAGAATCAAACACATGGCTTGATGGATCAGAAGAAAATCCTCTCATCACTCCACTGACAACTTCGATGGCATGTATGATTATTGTTATTACATATATAATTTCTTGTCACTACATATAGATATTTATTCATTTCATATCTTAATTTTTTTTATATAAAATAAGCAATAAACTCATATCACCACATGTAACTATATATAATTAAACATTCATTTAAACTATTTTTAAAAGAATTTATTTAAAATATATTAAAATAATATTTTTTATTTATTTTTTACACTAGTACAGTACATCAAAATGATAAGAAAATACTAAAAAATTAATTTGAAGTTTTTTAAAAAAAATTTAAAATTTTTAAAAATAATAATTGGACCACAATACCAAATGGTTTCTTAGTTGTTGAAGCATTTTTTTTCTTTTTTCCAACCCAACTAACTAACATGTATAAATTTGATACAAACGAGAGATTTAAATGATTGATAATATGAGAATAATGGAAAATGGACCCTATCTCCTAATAAGACCACTCATCCCACTTACCGCTAGATTATACCATTAGTGTGATTCATCAGAAGGGGTCAGGACAGTTTTGTTCTCAGCAATGGTGAGCATACTAACCATATCAATTTGACATCGAAGTTTTAATGACAATTTGCTCTAGGGAATCCTGCATTTGTTTGGTCTAGCTACTAGATTAACAACAAAACCAAGATTTTGGTTGCCCAGTTGACTTGATTTCAATTTCTTCATCTCTGTTTCAAAATTAATGGCAGTTCGACGGAGTGACGACCTTGAGTTTCTAAGTGGAAGTGTACCGAACTCTGAGTTCAGTTCAACCTGGAGAATTAAACTGTGGAAAGGCTTTAGGTGTCATAGCAAGTCCCCCCTTTTTTTTCTCTCTCTCTCTCCTTTTCTGTGTCTCAATAGTTCTTTGGCTTAAACTATTGATTGTTTGAAATCTAACAGTTAATGGATGGTCGACTGTTTTTAACGCGTAATTAAGCTGTTCTAAATCTCCATCATTACCTTTTTGATTAATCTTTTAACTACCAGTAGGAAAGACTTTGTTTCTAACTTGTAAAAAACGGCAATGGGTAAACCTTGACTTGACTAAGTTGCCACTTGCCGCTCCCTCTCTCCTTTCTTTCTTTTTTTGGGTTAGGGTTATCATACCCATGACTGGTGGGAGAGGCTTTTCATATGACGTGAAGAAGCCTTGAATTGTCTTCACCTACGCAGTGCAAATCTGCTTGAAACAATCTCTTTGCGATCCAAGAAGTGTTGTTTTGATGGGAAATTGAAGAAAATATGAATGGATCGGATTTAATGGATTTTTGGCTTGAGGATTATCATCATGATTTGGTTTTTATGGAGTGGGGGCGTGGGGCAGCCTTGCAATATCATCATGATTTATTGGAACTAAATTATCAGAATGATGCATTTCTAATGTTTCTTAAGACTGAATATGTATCAGTTTCAGCCCAAGATGAGCTTCAGGCCTGACTGGGTTCAAGCCCAAGACGAGCTTCAGGCCTGACTTTCAGGCTCAGGTACTGATGAACAAGGCAATCCAAGTCTATGCCGAACACAAGCCTGATTTTTTAAATTATTATTAAAACTGAAAAAAGTAGTTAGAAAAAAATTAAGAATATATATTTGGGTCTGGATGAGGCATGATAATAAAGAAACAAAAATATTTAGGGACTTGGGCCAGGCTAGGTTTTGATTCGTTTCTTTGTTTCAGCACTTAGCCAGCCCCCTGGCAATGCCCCATTTTAGAGAATTTAAATTGAAATCCGTAGTCAGAATCTCAAGAGAAATGGTAGAAGCTCCAAAAGAGTCCTATCTCCAAATTAGTCTGAAAATTCCTGCTAACAACATAGAGAATTGGACAGGACTAAACTAATCTATCACCTTTCATTGTTCTTCAACATATAGTGAGTACAAAACAAGGATAATATAAAAAATTTTATCTTTTATCTTTTGTTGTTGTTCTTTTAGCAAGAACTTCAAAAAACATGGACTTACAGTACATTTCTACTCCTTGAACATATCACCAGCTACCTTGCAGTGTCTTTATTCAAGATTCCTCAGGTTGTCACTACTTTAAGCCAATGGTTAGTCCCTGTGCAGCAATAGAATTACTTGGCACCGATAATTTTTATGCAATTGGCATTTGCCCTGTTCTAGCAATTCTGTCTTTATAAATCTGTACCCATCCTCTGTGACTTCTCCAAAGTCCTCGTTTTTTTGTGTTTGGCACTGAAACGAGTTAAAAATGTGGACAATTGTGTTGTGTGCTCTAGCTGTGCTTGCTGTATACTACACTCACTGGATTAACAGATGGAGGAACCCAACATGTAATGGAGTTCTGCCTCCAGGTTCCATGGGGTTGCCAATCATTGGGGAGACTCTTGAATTGATTATTCCAAGTTATTCTCTTGACCTTCACCCTTTCATCAAGAAAAGAATTCAAAGGTAAGAATAGTAGCATTCAACCGTCTTATTAGTTCTTTCCTTCAAGTAAAACATTGCTCAAAATTACTTGCTATATAATATTTCCCTTTTTTCAGGTTCGGACCGATTTTTCGAACAAACATCCTTGGACGACCTGCTGTGGTGTCTGCTGATCCTGAAATCAACAATTACATCTTTCAAAATGAAGGGAAGTTGGTTGAGATGTGGTATTTGGACTCATTTTCTAAGCTTTTCGCACAAAGTGGTGAATCTAGGACTAATGCTTTCGGTATCATTCACAAATATGCAAGAAGCCTGACTCTGACTCATTTTGGTTCTGAGAACCTTAAGGAAAGGCTGCTTCCTCAAGTTGAAAACATTGTTAGCAAGTCCTTGCAAATGTGGTCAAGCAACGGATCGATCGATGTCAAACCAGCTGTTTCAATTGTAAACTCCAAGCTCACTGATATTAGACACTGATCACTTCTAACAAATTCATTTTTCATGCTGTTTGATAATTTTCCTGCCACTGCAGATGGTTTGTGACTTTACCGCCAAACAACTTTTTAGCTATGATGCAGAAAACTCATCGGACAAGATAAGCGAAAAGTTCACCAAGGTCATCGACGCTTTCATGTGCTTGCCCTTGAATATCCCTGGCACAACATACCACAAATGTTTAAAGGTAATTAAAATAAAATAAAATAAAAGGTACCATCACCTTAAAACCTTTTCTTTTCTAAATCGAAGGATCAATCAATTTTTATATCTTAACATTCATTGTTCAGGAGAAAGATAGCACGCTGAACATATTAAGGAATACACTGAAGGAAAGGATGAATTCACCAGCCGAATCGCAGCGAGGAGATTTTCTTGATCAAGTCATAGCTGACATGGATAAAGAGAAGTTCTTGACTGAGGATTTTATTGTCAATCTGATCTTTGGAATCTTATTCGCCAGCTTTGAGTCGATTTCAGCAGCACTGACACTAGCCCTGAAGTTAATTGGAGATCATCCTTCGGTACTAGAGGAGTTGACAGTAAGTCTATGCAATTCGTATTAACAAACCTACTAGTTAACTTAATAAATTTAACCAGACATTTCTGATTAACTTTATCAGGTTGAGCATGAAGCAGTTCTGAAAAGGAGGGAAAATCTGGATTCCCCACTAACATGGGCTGAGTATAATTCCATGACCTTTACACTTCAGGTCTGTTCTGTAATCTCATTATTTTTTTCTTTCAAGTGAATCTGATTTATTGCAATAATCTTATAAAACTTGATTAATTTTCTGTGAAATCACAGGTTATCAATGAAACACTTAGGCTGGGAAACGTCGCCCCCGGTTTGCTACGAAGATCATTGCAGGATATACAGGTGAAAGGTAAATATGTTCTTAGTGACATTTAATCTCTTCTTAATTTCTAATTGCGTAATGTTATGATCAAGTTTTTTATGAAATGGGGATTGTATTTCAGGTTATACAATTCCAGCTGGTTGGGTTATCATGGTTGTAAATTCTGCCCTTCATTTAAATCCTACTACATTCAAGGATCCACTTGAGTTCAACCCCTGGAGGTGGAAGGTACGTAATTCCACAACGAAACAAATTCAAGTGCAAGATCCAAATTATTATTCGTTAGACTTACATTTGTTAATGTTCAATGAAATGTAGGAATTTGATTCATATGCTGTTTCTAAGAACTTGATGCCTTTCGGTGGAGGAAGGAGACAATGTGCAGGATCAGAATTCACTAAATTGTTAATGGCAATCTTCCTTCACAAATTAGTCACCAAATACAGGTAACTGAGTCTTAGCTTTTATATATATATATATTGCTCATGTACAGATACGTTGGATGTAGATTGCTAATGGCTTTCTGAATTTGGATTCTGATAGGTGGAATATAATCAAGCAAGGAAACATTGGTAGAAATCCTATTCTGGGATTTGGAGATGGCATCCACATTAGTTTCTCACCAAAGGACAATCGATCATAGACGTGTTATATTTCATTATTAAGTGTTGTGGTTAACTAACTATATATATCTTCCATAACCAGATCTGTATCTTATGTCTCGTCTTTTGAGGAATGTTTTAACCTTGCATGCAAGCAAGATGTTTACAAGTTCAACAAAATATATACGCAATCCTTCCTATAATTACATGTTTCAACATTAAGTTGTTCATTTTTTTCTCCAGGTTCCTGATACAGTCTTTAATGTTCCAATTCAAATAATACAGTCTTTAATGTTCAGGCCCGGCATCGAGTATATGCCCCTTGGCCCTTGGCACTCCTGCTTCTTAGCTTCTAGTTTCTAGCACAGATATTGATCGATTGCTTCTCCTGTCTGATTAACATAATTACTCATTTACTTGCTCTAAGTATGCTATTCTTTGGATTTTAGCTTTCTAGTTCTCTCCTCAGTTTACATTTTTTATGTTCCGCTTTTAATATCACTGGAGCTGTAAATTGTGGTAAATCCCACCGCACCTCGAAACTGCGTACTCCTCAAATTGTCTCCCTTCTATTGGAATCCTACAACCCTCATGTACAATATGGTGCAGCTTTCGCAGTAGGCATTTCCTGTGCAGGCACTGGCTTGGGTGAGGCTATATCGTTGCCAGAACCTTTGACATCAGATGCTGTAGCTAGATTTTGTCCGTCAAGGTGCACTTATTGCGATGGAAATGGTCATGGTCCTGATGAATGGAAACATTGATTCTCGCGTTGCAGCGTTCAGGTATTGCAATACAATATCTTAGTTCTTCCTTTTGCCATTTTATGTAAAATTAGACAAACTTTCAATGTATTGAAAATGCTAATCTTGTATACGTACACCTCTTATCCAAGAAAAAAATTGGAAAAGATAATTCTTGAAAGCATGAAAAGGCCATAGGCAAGATGGGAACTATCCTGGCTACAGGAATACTGGATGCTGGTGGAAGGAAGTGACCATAAGATTACTTTTGAAGACAAAACATGATGAAGTCACTGCAGTTGTAAGCAATGTCTTTCAGCTTTGACCCAGAAATGTACTTCAAATCAATGGTTAAATGCCAAAGTGAGCCATTTATGGCTATCAAAAATCAAGGACAGCTGCATGACTTGAGTTTCCTGAGATCAACACATAAGGGTGTCAAGGCTGTCCTTACACGGGGGCGCCTGACTAATTAAATTCTTACACATTTTTTTAAGTTTTACAAGGAAATCATCTTTGGAACTGAGGCCAATCATATACATTGTTGTGATACAATAAAAATTCAAAAAAAAAAAATAGTATAATTAATGTAATGAGTTCTTAGGAAGAAAAGGTGAAAAATCCAAAAAATAATATAAGTAAAAAAAAATTGGATAAGTTAAACAAGTTTCTTTGTCATGACCCGAATTCGGGTCCACAACTGGAAACGCAAGAGTAGTGTTGTAAGGACATCTCATGTACGTTAAGTTTCTGAACGGACATATCAAAAAAACAAGTAACTTAAAAATATACAGCATTTCATAATCTTTCAAAATATTATATTATTCAAAACTAATAAAACTCAATGATAGTTCAAAACTTCTTATCAATAATTAAAACAAAAATAATAATTCATAATACTCATTACATTTTCAAAATCTAAACTTAATTAAAAAGGATAATAGTAGAGCGGCTAAGATATCAAATCAAAACTATAAAAAAAAACTTGAAAAATAAGTAAGGCATATTGAACAAAATCAAAAAAGCAAGAACATTCAATAAAATACACTTGTTAATAGAATTTAACAACTTGAAATAATATTAAAAATAAAGGGTGAGTTCAACCAACTTAATAAGAGAATAATATTTAATATATATTTTAAATATTAATAGATTAAAATCAATTCATTTTGATATGCACATACATACCATGGGGAACAATATATTTATATTAAGCAATTCCATTTAATATACCATTTATCTTTATATTAATGCATTGTATGCTAGGTCCTGAAATCTGTGTCGGTAAACAGGAAGACAAGATCCGCATCAATGGCTTCAGTATCTCTAGCCAGGTTCTAGCATAACGATAAGAGCTGCGGGTAGCCGCTGGATAACTTTGCTGGATGATTGCACTTTCCCCCTAACCGAAAGACAGCCATCTAATTTTTCATTGCTTTCGATATGCAGGAATTTGAGTTAACATGCGATTTGATGATTAAATATCATTCGGTGCTTAATGATTAAGATTAAACAATATTTATGAGCTAAGAGAGCAAGATTTGATGTTAGAAGAACCGACTTATTTACGAGTCTACCATGTTAATTTTGCTGTATTAATCTTGACCAGACCCTGTCATCTCTCAGCACCCTTACGTTCTTAATTAGGATTTACATCTGTTTTTGTTCCTTACCATCGTCGACATAGAGGTAATCCTATTGAGAATTGCACTTTCATTCAACTTCTACAAAAAAAAAAAAGAGGCTGTGGTAAATGCAATATATGTTTAATATGGAGTTTTGTCATTACCCGAATCATGACCGACAATGAAAAAGTAATATCATAAAAGCAATTTATTTATATCAAATCTTATAACTAACATAACAAAAAAAATAAATTATTTAAAAATACATATTATTTCATAATTTTCTAAAATATTATATTTTCAAAACTAATAAAACTAAATAGTAATTCAAAATTTATCGTCAGTAATTAAAACAAAGACAATAATTCATGATATTTATTAAATTGTTAAAATCTAAATTTTATTTAAAATAGAATAATAATAAAATATTTAAGATATTGAATAAAAAATATAAAAAATATATCAAAAAAATGTACGAGTCAAACAAGTTTACTGGTTGAAACTAGGAGTAGATAAGGTTGGCAGATTATGTAGAAACTTCGCTTGCGATCGATCTTTAAGTACATAAGAGACTAGCTGCTGTAGGAAAGGAAAAAAAAGAAGCAATGGAGAAACAGGTAGCAATTATTGGAGCTGGTGTTAGTGGCCTTCTTGCCTGTAAATACACAGTCTCAAAGGGTTTTAATCCAATTGTTTTTGAAGCAAGAAACAGCATTGGAGGAGCATGGATTAATACAGTAGAGACTACAAAGCTGCAGACTCCAAAACCAGCATATCAGTTCTCAGATTTTCCCTGGCCAGATTCAGTCACGGAACTCTTTCCGAACCAATATCAAGTCTTGGATTACCTGCAGTCATATGCACATCATTTTGACTTGCTTAAGCACATCAAGTTCAGTACTAAAGTACTTGGCATCAAGTATCAAGGCGCATCCGATGAAGAGATGCAGTCATGGAGCTTGTGGGGTGGAAACGGGGAGCCCTTCAGCTCAAGGGGGAAATGGATAGTTGAAGCACAGGACACACAGAACCAGCTTTCAACTGAGGTATGCCTATCTACTATGTTAGTGATAGTTACATCAATATTTTTCGTGGGATATGATCTAAGTGCATGGTTTCGGCAAGTTTTGATAAGTGATTGTAATTCAGTCATGCTCTTTCATAAAACCTTATGATCCTAATTAATATTTAGCAAAAACACAGGTTTACCAGGTGGACTTTGTGATCCTTTGCATTGGACGATTCAGTGATGTTCCAAACATTCCTGAATTCCCTCCTGACAAGGGCCCGGAAGCATTCCATGGTGACGTGATACATTCCATGGACTATGCCAACATGGATTATGAAAGTGCTAGAGACTTTGTAAGAGGCAAGCGAGTTACTGTCGTGGGATTCCAAAAATTTGCAATGGATATTGCAATGGAGTGCTCTATAGCAAATGGTAGCAAAAATAGTACGAGTTTTATTGAGATTTGGCACAGAAATATTTTATCTTATGGTCATTATTATCTTCATATATGCAGGGGTTGAGCATCCTTGCAGAGTTTTATACAGGACTGAACATTGGAACGTCCCTGATTACAATCCATGGGGAGTGCCCTTACCTTATCTGTATCTCAACCGCTTCTCGGAGCTCATGGTTCATAAGCCTGGTGAAGGATTCCTACTCAGTCTGCTGGCAATAATTCTTGCACCTCTGGTAAATGTCCCTTCGCTTTATACCATAAAGGTTGTTGTCCTAGTGGACTGATTTATCTGTAATAAATTCACAGAGATTGGCATTTTCAAAATTCGTCGAAAGCGATATCGAGAAGAAGCTCCGTTTGGCAAAGTTTGGAATGGTTCCAAAGCATAGTTTTCTTCAAGAACTTAATTCTTGTTTGATTGCAACAGTTCCTCAAGGATTCTATGATAAAGTTGAAGAGGGAAGCATCATACTGAAGAAAGCTCCCAGTTTTAGCTTCTGCAAAGAAGGCATTAAAGTTCAAGGTGAGGATACACCACTGGAGACCGACTTGGTCATATTGGCTACAGGATTTAAAGGTGAAAAGAAGCTCAAAGACATTTTTGAGTCCAAAATGTTTCAAGATTGCATACTTGGGTCCCCTGATTCATCTGTTCCTCTCTACAGGTTACTATAGTTTTTCCCTGTCCTCTCTACAGGACTAAATTTTTTGACGTGTAAAACAGGATAAGTCGGTAAGTTTCATGATGTGTAAATTGTACAAGGACCAAAATTTCTTAGGGAGTTTTTATTCTTCAGGGAATGCATTCATCCGCGAATTCCACAGCTAGCAGTGATTGGATTCTCAGAAAGTGTTGCAAACTTGTACACATCAGAAATGAGATGCCGGTGGATAGCAGAGCTTCTTGATAGCACATTCAAGTTACCTAGCATAAAGGAGATGGAAAAAGATGCCGAAAAATGGGACCAACATCGGAAGCAATATTCTGGTCGATATTACCGCAGATCATGCATCGGTGCCCTTCATATATGGTATAATGATCAACTGTGCAAAGACATGGGATGGAACCCAAAGAGAAAGAAGGGATTCTTTGCTGAATTGTTTGAGCCTTATGGACCTGCAGATTATGTCTCACCTTAAAGACATGGAGAGGCCTTAGCATGCAGAATCGATACAGCAATGTATCTTGAGCATTTTATACAGTAGTTTGCATATGAACTGTTGAATCGTGTCGGTTCAGAGTCTATTTGAAATAAAGTTATCTTTTTAAACCAAAAAGATGTCTATCGGTTTGTTTTTAATAAAGTTGTCTGTATAATTTCTTTCAATCTAAATTTTGAAGCTATTATTCTATCAACAAAAGTTGATTTTCTTTTATGTCCTTTTATGTTAAGTAGAAACCGATCATTACTGTAGGATGAACAACATTTAAAACCTCTTTTTTCCTCTCAATTTCTAAGGAATAATAGGACTGGATATTTGAGATCCCGATCCAGTGATTCCTTGTATGCTTTGCAGGAAAGAGTACTGTTAGGCTGCAATATGTGTTGATGGCATTATATTTAAAGAAACAATAACTTCTGGACGCAATGTCCCCTTACAATGATCCACGTTGATGATCAAACATTAAATTTAACCATTTTTTGTGGCCTTATAGAATTTAACCGAGAATATTACAGGACTAATACTGTGTGATTTGTAAAACAGGCAGGGCGCATTCATCCGCAAATTCCACAACTCGCAGTGATTGGATTCTCAGAAAGTGTTGCAATCTTGTACACCTCAGAGATGAGATGCCGGTGGCTGACAGAGCTTCTTGATGGCACATTCAAGATACCTTGCATAGAAGAGACAGAAAATAATGCCGAAAAATGAGATCAATATATGAAGCAATATTCATGTTGGTTGATCATGCATCAGCGCCCTTCATATATGGTATAATGATCAACTGTGCAAAGACATGGGATGGAACCCTAAGAGAAAGAAGGGATTCTTTGCTGAATTGTTCGAACCTTATGGACCAGCAGACTATCCCAGGTGATGATGCATGACTATCCATCTGATGATCTCAGATTTTTCCATCTCAAGTGAGATTTACGCTCGACTAAATTAGTGATTCAGTAAATTTTCAAGGACTACGTTGTTTCACGTAAACAATGATTCTAAATTTTATTTTATTTTTTCATTTTCTCATGTTTGGTTCATTTGAGAAAACTTGGTGATTAAAAAAATTTTATAATAATAATAAAAAAAAAAACACAAAAACAAGAAAAAACAACTTACGGTTCTAGGGATCCCACCACTAATTAGTTCGTGTTTTTCTTTCTTAGAGTTATTTTTCATATAAAACCAAAACTAAACAATTGCTTCCCAGCAAATTCTATCAACATAGCCAAATAATGAAACACGACACATTTTTCAGAAAAATATTTTTCTTGTAAAACATGAGGGCGTTGTGGTGTTGTTGATCATCCTCCTTTGTCAACAAAACAAGGCTTGTCTTGTTTATTGAGTCCGTTAGACAGTCTATTTTAGGTAAAAATCCTAGACTACACCAAAGATTTCTATAAAAGGATAACGATTACCGCACAGCTTACATGCAGCAGTTATTAAACTGGCCGGTAGCTAAACCTATACCTGGCTAACCCAACCCGTGGCCTGGGTTGGGTATCCGAAAAAATCAATCTAAAATAAACCAGATTTGACATAATCAATCCGAAAAGTATGTCTCGTAACCTGGTTAAAACCTTATTTGATTTAAAATAAAATAAAATTCAAAACATCATTATGATCAACTCTAGGTCAGGCAAGCGCTAGAAGCAGGAATCTAAACGTAGATTCATATTTTTTTTTACGAATCAATGATTAAAAATCATCGAATAACTAAATATCTTCTACAAAATGGGGGATTTTTTCCAGCTTTGTTCAATATAACAAAGGATAAACTAAATAATAAAAAATTGTTGGCCAGGAGAATAAATCATAGCCTCAAGAGCCAGCAGAAAATTTTTTCAAGCCGTGTGCATTACTCCAACTATCCTGCCATTGATTGGAGTTTGTTCCAAGCTCAATTAGCAAGCTCGAAAAGAAATGGTTAAATCTGAAACAAGCATTGAATCGCAAGAAAAATAAAGCAGATGAAAAATAACCAATTATCTCTACTCAATACAGTGTAATAGCCAATAGGTGCAACATTTGAATGTTTTTTTTCCTTTTTTTACTAAAACTTCTTGATCATCAGTGAATTAAGGTTAGAGGAAACAAAACAACTTTGAGTCAAAATTGCTATTCAATGTGGTTCTTTAATCAGCAGTGTAAAACAATGACCTTCACACCAATAAAGAAGCAAGCAGTGTTGTTCTATCCTGTCTCATAACTCTTCACCAGCACTACCTGGACATTAATCCAACATCTGAAGTTCTGTTTTTGTCCTCCCTTTTTATGAGGTACGTTGCCTTTCTGAAGGCTAAATTGCCTGGTTAATAATTTTCTGGCAGAATTAAGTCCAGTGGAAATCAAAACTAAGCAAGTAAATAATTACAGCGAGGGGAAATTAAACAGGAAAAAGGGTTACCCGTATCCTGAACACTAGCAAACCTGAACAGCCTCCAAATCCTCATGCATGAACCACCATGGACCAGATTTTGATAGTAATCTGAAAACACAAATAAATACACAGTTAGGATGAAGAAATATGTGTATGTATATATAGAAAAATAGCACTAAGCAAAAACATGCTTTGGGCACAAGCACAGGATAGGTTTGAAGGCAACTACAAGATCAAGAAAGCACAGAAAAAAAGTAGTAGTTTATCATCCCTAAACCAAAACTATAGATGCAAACTCGGTCTTTGTTCATGGAAACTAAATAATTCACCAAATATCGTTCAACTCACCTCATATATCCTGCCACTGTACGCAAGCCCATAAAGAGAGCCAAACCAGACCAAACCCCAGGGAGGCCCATAATTGGTGGGGCATAGAGCAGAAAGGCAGATGATACTAATCCAACCAACATCTGTAGATCATTTACCAGGCAGAAGATTAACACAAAATATGGATGTTCGGGGAAAGAAAAGGAAATTACAGAGTTGCAGCTTACCATAGATTTCGCTGCATATGGAAAGTCAGAAACACCATAATGTAGACCATCAAAAATAAAAGCTAAGGCATTGATAGGTTGGCTAGCACTAACAAACTGAAAAATTTTGAAATCAAATTACTACAAATATGGAGCAGTCAGACAAATAAAACCGTATAAAATCTGAAAGAACACCAATATAGATAGGCACACATACCAATATCCCAGTTCTCACAATTCTTAATACATCAGCATCCTTGGTAAACAAGGTGGCTACGGAACCAAAAGATACACCCAGAATCACAGCCAAGAAAACACCCACAACTAGTCCAATCTAGGAAAACAAGTGCATTGAGCTATGAGCAAATTGAGAAAATAGTTATCCCAAGATAAAAACTCAGAACACAGTAGAAAGGAAAGGAAAGCCCACCTTTAAAACAAAGTTTGTGACTTCTTTCACAGTCATGTAGTCACCTTCTGATGAGTAACTTGCAATTAGAGCCTACAAAACACAAAAATCAGGCATCAAAGTTCAAGAAATAATGTGTTGAATCACTGGCTAGATATTTGATGTGGAAGGGAACTAAAAATTATAGACATGTCAAATGGAAGTTCACATCAACTTTTTGGAAATGCAAAACTTCCATATGCACAATAAGGAATTAGTTCATAAGCAATTCTGTTGGATACACATATTCCCTTTAGTACTAACCTATCAGCTATACTTCTGTTATTAAATGGGCGTCTTGCTTTAAACACAAATATACCTTCGGATGATTGCAATTCAAATGAATCTATACTGCTTCACCCATTTTTAGAATTTTAAAAAATGAGGAACTTCTTTTAGGGGAAAATAAGGAGCTAGACTGGATAATAGAGTATAAACAAGTAGATATAAGTTGTGGTGATAAGTACCTGACCAGATCCAGCGAATGCATCTGTGAGAAGAGATACAGCCAACCATATCTGCATACATATCTGATGTGCAGCCATTGCTACCACACCTTGACGAGCTGCCATTGATGTTGCCAATGTCATGGTCATTAAAACAGAAAGAGTTCTTCCAATAAGAAAGCCACCTATAAGATAAAAAGGAACCTCAGCAAAACAAGATAAAAGTATAGTAATATGTAGGCATGAAGTAGAGAACGGTAAACAACTTTAACTCAATAGCAGTTGACGTCTCATTTGGTTAGTTTCTTTATATTAATTTAAGGAAAAGTATCATTTGGTTAGTTTCTTTATATTAATTTAAGGAAAAAACTCACCAGATTTCATGTAGACGCCAAATTGGAGTTCTCCAATCTTTGGAGGTAATAATATAACCCTCTTATTTAGCTGCCAAACCATCAAAATAGTAACAAGGTATCTAGAACATAAAATATCAATTATTGTTAAACATGTATCAAAATACCATAACTGAAGAAGAATATTAATGCTTGGAGAGCATAGAGAACATACTGCGACACTACTGTGGAAATAGCCGCCCCAGTGACACCCAACTTAAGATAATACATGAGTGTGGGAAATAAAAATATAGCTGATATATTACCCAAACCTGCATGTGGAAGAACTACATTAACAATTGGAAGAGACAAAGAAAAGAGTATGACATTCTAGATTAACTGCTGAGACAGCAAAAAGAAAGAGATCGAACAAGTAACAATATCATTTCAAGCATTCATCATAAGAATTTCTCTTGCCCTCCAAACAGTTAAAGTGCCACAGATTAAATCAAGATTTAGTGAGAAAATCAACAGTGAAATTAAGCACTTACCAAGACAAAAAACAGGGGTTTTAGTATCCTTGAAGCCACGAAAAATGCCTTGCAGAGCCAAGGAAACTACAACAGCAGGAGCACCAAAGGCTCTCAGTGAAAGAAATCGTTCTGCAGGAATGCGCATTGGTGAACCCTGTTCAAAATATGATAACGCTGGATAACTCTCTCCATAAATGATCGATCTAGTAATGTACAAATGGAGTAACATGACAAATCGCTAGTTTTAGTGAGTCTTGATAGGAAGCTCGAGATGGGTGCAGAGAAAGATGCTCATAATTAAACGAAATGTCACATGAATTTAGTTTATTTAAAACTTACCACTGTAATGCCCATCAAGTTAAGAAATGATCCACATCCCAGAGACAAAGCTACAGCCTCAAAGATTCCAATCCCAATAGCTAATAGTAAAGCAGTGGACACAGAGGATAGTTGCTTTCTTTCAACCACCCCAATAGGTTTACCATTATTACTGTTTTCTTCCTGAATGCCCTTTTCTGTAAAACAAGCCATCCATATAAAAATAATCATATAAAATCATCAGTCAGTACTTGCTGTACTGTGATGAGGCCCGTGTTCAAAATGGCATTCATAACATCAACTGCAGATATAAATTTATACCTGAAGTAGTATCTTTGGTTGCATTCTTTGCAATGTCTTCAGCAACAAATGATGTTGCAACACTTAGAAGAGGAATATTGAATAGCTTTGATATATTGTTAAAGATCATAACAGAAACACCAGCAGAACCCAACTCTACAGGACCTAAGAAAGAAAGAGCAGGGAAAAAGTTAAACAGATCAGTAATCAGGGATGAAGAACCAGGTAAGCATAAATACATAAAGAAAGCTATAAATGCAAGAGCAGATCAATACCTAATCTGCCAATAAAAGCTGTCTCCATCAACTGGGCAAAGGGATCAATAGCCTGTCCAGCAATTGCAGGCAAAGAAAGCATTATAAGCTCATGTTTGACATCTGAAGAATGTGGTAGATTGATTGGAACCCCGGTTGACTCACTGCAACAAAATCAAGAAAACAAGTACCAGCACATATGAATAATCCTAAAATTTCCAAAGGAACATTACCAATCCTAGAAGGCAGAAAGCATGTTACTTAGTTTTATTTCACGGAAAAAAATTGTAAATCTCAATGCTTCTTCAATTTTGATGATATTTGTAACCTACGATGCATGATTATAACTAATTTGTCTCAAATACAAAAGAAAAGGACAGTACAAAATATCTTGCTTCAAAAAGTTCATGAATTTTCCAATAATGACATTCTAAAAACAGCCAATTTGCAGACTTTTACAACATCATCATTCATGAAACCCCACAAACAACTACTACATTAAAGAATCTCTTCATATTCAGCACAAAAAAAATAATCAAACTAATGAAAAGATGGAATTTTGATCTTACATTTCTTCATCTCTCAAACCATTAACAATGTCGCGCTCTTCTTCTTCTAAAACTAATCTCTCCTGCACACCAGTGGAATCCACACCATACCCAGAACTTGACTGACTATAAACCACCCCAAACCGCGTCTTCCTGCGTCTGATCACCAGAGGCAACAAAGAAGTCATCTGCTCGGCACACAAATGACACTTTCTCGACGCAGCATCCCCGCCCCCCAAACTTTTAGGAACTTCATTTTGACTCGGCAAACAAAGTTGCCTCTTTACATTTGTTAATTTACTCTGTTCACTACTACTTCTACTTGTCAATCCACTACAAAGTGTGTTGCCACTGAATTTTCGAGTACTAGCCATTATCAGCAAATTAATTCTTCCTCTAAACTTCAATAACAGATCATTAACTCCTCTATATCACTGCAACAGCAAGAAGACAAAAATGACTCCCAAATTTTAAAAATTAAACACGTAGCTCTTATTTTCCATTCAAAAGTAATATTATTCTGAAGTTTATCAAAAAATAACAAGATTCTAACTGGGTTTATGAAAACAAAAACAGAGTACAGAAAAACAAAGATGGAGTACAAAAACAGAGTACAAAATACAAAATGATCAAGGAAATGAGATTATACACAAAAGGGCACAAAGAAACTAACTTTTCTTCATAGAATTACATAAAGAAGGGGAATTTGATTCAAAGAAGTGAAATTTTGGAGAAATTTTTCTTTGGTTTCGACCAAAAGGATAAGGGAGGAAGTTATGGAAAATGATAGTCAGATAGAATAACAAGAAAAGAAAAACAGATGAGAGAAAAGGCTTTATCTTTCCTAGTTAGGGTTTTCTGGGTTCTTTTTAAGAGATAAAAACAGGAGAAGACATCCTTAACAACTTACGAGGTGTATCAACGTCGCCATGACCGAAGTGCCTGTCACTCGGTCTTATGTGCTGCAAACTGAACTGAAACTTGCGAAAAGATCGGTGTTTATATATACTATAAAATAGTGGCCGTACTAGTTAAGCTGCTGTTCTTTTATGGGCTTTTTTATGGTTTACATGGGCTTTTCCTAGAGATGATAATTGGGCCCACTATGTAGATACCTGTCCTAATAGATGTGTTACCTAATTCGAGGATTGACGCGGGAAATGGGTCGGAGTCATTGAATTATTGATTAAACCGGATTGATATCTGCAATTAAAATAATATAGTTTTGTTTTCTTAGTGAAATTTAATCGGTTCAACTAAATTTTAATAGATTAATATCTTATTAAAATTAATTTAAAACTCAATCCAGCTTTGAGAATTTTTCAAATCAACTCGCTGAACTTAATAAATATGTTTAATCCAATTGGATAGATAGGTTTCCTGTTTTAACCAGTACCCGACCTAATCTATATAATTGTAAAATAATATTTGTTTTGTCAAATGGTAATTTAATATATTAATTAAATATTAAAATGATCGTATTTACTACACGTGAATCAATAACGTTTATAATAAATAAATATTACAAAGAACACAAAAACTCAACCCCAAGCGATCCCGTCCCTCGGCGTGGGATGCAATGCCATGGGCTCTTGAAGTCGCCTCTTTCTCTTCTTGTTGACTTTTACGCAGTGGCAAAACCACCAGCTAATGCTATTTCTTGGTGGCCCAAATCAATTCCAGCATTTGTCAAGCATTAATGCGTACTCAAACGAGAGCGGCAGCTAGTGATAAAAACAATGCCTCAAGCTAAGATTCAACTCTGTAAGCTGGAGAATCTAAAGCTAGCAATGCCTTCATCATCCTTTATTTGTTGAATAAATGATTACTCATATGACCCAATATCAAGAAATTGTATTCTTACATCCCCGTAATAAACCAAAAAAAAACACCCAGAGAGAAGCACCGTTTCTTACTAATTAAAGAAGATATACAAGAAACAGAATCATGTGAATACAGATGAACAAGTAGTTCCTACTCAGACCAATCCTTGAAGCAAAATTGCCAGGACTTCCACCGGGAGCTGTTTTGTCCACCATCAAAAGACAACATAGTAAGTTCACAATCATCACGTTAATCCAATCCTCATAGAATACTATATCAAGCTGTTTGTTACTATAGTTAAGAGTGTTATTGTGAGCAATTACCTGTAGTAACTGGACAAGTGGACTGTGTGGCTGGAGTTGTGAAGATGTTTTGGTCCCCGCTAAAACCGGCATAGGCACAGGTTGTGGTGTTGCAACCAGAAGTTGCGGTGTTGCCGATTGTTAACGAGCCACCTTCACATTGCATAGCAGGACAGGTTGACCGATTGGATGGTTTATTTCCGGACGGTTCACATTGTAATCTGGAGAATAAGAGAAAAGGAATTATACCAAATCAAGAATCCCCACAATATCCACTTGAGTGAGTATTTCAATACAACAAAGCTATTTGCACATCAAACTTACATCCAGTTGTTTGCGGCATCACACTTGCATTTCACACAATTTTTAGCAGTGAAGAAATAGGTGTTATTAGGAACAAGGAACGGAGAATCCATTGAGTCACTTCTCACCGATGAATTACAAGCTGTAAATCAGCATGATTAGAACATTATTAGTTCGGATAACTACATTAATGAATAACACAAACATTTGAAGACAGCTACAAGATCAAGAAAGAGCAGTGCACTGTCACAGAATTTCGTAGTAAATAATTTAGTCATGATACATACACCCAATAATTAGTCCAAAATGAATCCTGAAACTTAACAGTAGGAAACAACAATAAGCTCATGAGGATGAGCTGCTAAAAACTGCCATTCAATCTACAACTTGAAATTCAAATGCACAAAAACACATTCCTAAAAATGTTTGGCAAATAGAAATATTTGATCACTTATTGCTAAGTTAGAAATATTATTGCACGTTTAATGCCAATGAACCTGTAGGTTGTTGCTCAACTGGCATCCGTCCCGCGTACCCCTCTCCCTAAGAAGTCTCGGATTCGATCCTCTCCCTTGCTTTCCAAGGGATAGAGTAGGAAAATAGGAATCAAATATCCTTACAGCATAGAGAATCAAACCACAAAGCCATTGCACATTCCTAGCACTATCAAGGATTGATTCCCAGCAGAAGTGTTAATACATATGGCACAGGATGGCAGGACATATCTTTTAGGAAACATAATGAGCCAAGAAGACTAACATGCCGTATGAAACAAAAGACCCGCAGATTATTATCTACATCTGCAGAACTGTGCACAGCTTAATCAGCGGGCAGGAAAGGTAGCAAACAAGCAAGGCGGGGGACCATACAAACTTCAATAAATTGACAAGACTGGCTCACAGCTATTTATTTGTAGATAATGCCAAGCCACACGGCGTGACATGGTGCCTTTTCTATCGGGTAACAATAATGATTTCCCACTTTCTACCATTTCCAACTCGACACCACTAGGAAAAAAAATATCCACTTAGAAAGCAAAATTCAATTTTACAAAGATGGTGTTTGACATTTTAAAAAATATCCTCAGCTAAACTCCCAAAAACATCTAGTATATGCCCCCTTCTTCAACCACTTCCTTTTGAAAAAATTTAGCATCTAATCAGTCAATCGATGAACCACTTAGAGCTACCTGAATGTTATCCATCAAATATGTCCACAAGTACTAAGAACGTGTGGGATCATGAATAGTTTGATTTTGACTAGATTAGAGACTAATAACGAAAGCTGTCACGAGAATACCTAAAAATAAAAATTAAATGATGCATCAAAGGCTGAAATTAGATTAACTGGCCTTGGAGAGGGACATCAAGAACTTGACCAGCCAAAAGAGAGCTGCCATTGGCAATCCCATTAAGCTTCATTAGTGTATTTCTACTAGTCCCGTATTCTTGAGCAATAAACTCCAAAGAACTCCCAGCTTCCACCACGTGTCCATAATGGACCACTTTAACCCCATCAACATCATCACAGCTACAAGGCAAAGGAATCCACAACTTCTGTCCAACCTTGATCAAATTAACGTCTGTTACATTATTAACAGCAGCAATTTCTTGGTATGTTACCAGCCCTGAGAAAACTTCTGCTGCTATATGATAAAGCCCATCATCTTTTTGGACGGTGTAGATTGGTTGCTTGTTTGAGAGACCAGTGTTGTTGATGCACAAGCAAGTAAATGGGATCTTGATGGGCTGTTTTGCAGGTATTGTAAAGTTTGGTAACGTGGAGAGATTGAGGTTGTTCGCGCCTAAGATGGAACGAACGTTTTTTATGGAAAAGAGGGTTTTGATGTGGGAAAGAGTTGTTGTGTTTGGAGAGATGTAGTCAATGAGGGAACGACATGTGGAAGGTGAGCTACATTTGAAGGTTTGGGATGAAGATTTTGTGGGGAGTGTAGAGAATAAGAGTAGGGTGAGAAGTAGAGGAATGAAATGGAAACCCATTTTTGGCTCTGGTGTGATTTCTTCAAGGTTGGATATGGGAAGGGGAGGGGGGGGGCGGCTGGGGAATTCTGTGGGCTATGGGAGGAAGACAAAAGACATTGACTGAAGTGAAGACTTGTAGAAGTTTTTTATTCCTGGTTGGCTGTTGTGTTATTACACAGCCAGCAAAGGATGTGATCCTAGGAGTTTAAATAATTTAATTATTTTAATTGATAAAAAATGACACAAACTAGGCACTGTGGGGTCTGAATAGAAGACGTCAGTTGGTTGTTTTTAAAATAATTTTAATTTAAAAAATATTAAAATAATATTTTTTTTATTTATTAAAAACAATTTTTAATATTAACGCATCAAAATAATATGAAAATATAAAAAAAATTAATTTAAAATAAAAAAATAAAAAAAAATTTTAATTTTTTTAAAAATACTTTTAAAACCCAAAAACAAGCGTTAATAATAGTTTATAAAAAGATTATTATATCAATTTCATTATTAAAAAAATATTAAAGGATTTAGGTTGATTACAAATAAATCTCTTAAATCTTCATAACTTTAGAGCAATGATAAGGAAAAAAAAAATCTATCAGTTCAAACTATTTATGTCAAGATTCGTGTAATCACAAGAAAATCTCTTAACAATCTCTCATTGATTCTAATCTTATTAAATAATATGAAAAGAGAAAAAAAATACAAATGTGACTAATGAGCATGTAGCTTGCATTAATTAAATTCTTTGGTTAGATGATAATGATTTGCAATTGTTTATTTTCAATTATCTTGTTTGTATGCGCATAGTAACAATATTCCTGTGTATTATATAAAAAAATATAATTATAAAATATGGTCAATTCAATGATTTATTGATTCAGAATTTATTTCGGGTCAGATTTTATTTTAATTCAATTTATTTTTATCAAAACAATTCATAAATTTTACAAAAAATATATAATTTAAATTGATTTGTTAATTCAGCAGTTAATCAACCCCATCCATGATTTATGCCGAATCCACCTCCGTTAGTCTAGAACTGAATGAGCCAGTAAAAAATTCATGTGGAATTGACAAATGCTAAAATGTTACCAAAAGTTGAAAGAACCTATTCTAAATTGGAAGAGTCTTTGTCCAGAAAAAAATGGTAAAGTTTACTTTTCCACGTGACCAAATCAAACGAAACCAAAGAACCAAACTAGTAAAACAAAAGGCAACAACTAGCAAAGCAAAAAGCTCCATGAAATGAAACTTCGAAAAAGACTACAACTTTTATAGAATTAAAGAAGAAGAGGTTAATTACTAACCTTTAAGAGGAACATCAAATGCAGTTGCTGCAATAAGTTGACTGTTATTAGTAATCCCATTAAGCCTATACAGTGTATCATTAGTTGTCCCGAACTTTTCTGCGATCTCTTCCACGGTGCTCCCTTCTTCCACCAAGTGTGCATAATGCACAACTCTCTCGCCTTCCACTTCCTCACAGCTACATGGAAGTGGGATCCAGAGCTCCTGACCCACGTCGATCTCATTAGCGTTTTCTATCTTATTAACTTGTTGGATTCTTTGGTATGGAAGCAAGCCCATGAAGACATTGTTTGCAATATAATACAGCCCATCATCTGGTTGGACTGTGTAAATGGGCATCTTGTTTGAGGCACCTGTCCCATTAAAACATATGCATGGGATTGGGATTTTTATTACTTGCTGCTCTTGGATCATGTAGTTTGGTGAGGTTGAGGAACGGAGGTTGTTTGCTCCTAGAAGAGAGTGTAGGTTTTTGACACCAAAGAGTTTCTGGATGGAGGAGATGGAGGTCGTGTTAGGGGACTTGTAACCAACCAAAGAACGACATGTGGTTCTTTCTGTGCACTTGAATGCTTGTTGGGCTTCTGATATGGTGGTGAAAGAAGAGTAGAAGAGCAGACACATTAGAATTATAGCAAACCCCATTTTGTCTAAATGTTCAAGGTAGCAATTGGTGGGGGTGTGTTGTGCTTGTTTGATATATATAAATTCAAACGTGGGTAGGTGAGGAATATAAGAGATGAGAACAGAAGGACTGGTTTTCTGGGAAAAGTTGGGCTTTGTTTTATTTCACTATTGACTTGGACACCTTGGAGGAGACTTTGAGCTGCCCTACTTCCAGAGTTTTACCTTGGACACGGCAAGAGAAGTTTTGCAGTGTGTTCAAACGGAGAGATGTCGGCTTTCCTCGAGCTGTAATTCTATGTACGGCCAATAGGGTGACAAGACTGTAATCAAGAGTACTTAGATGGCTAGAAAGATGTGGCAGAGCCTTAGAGCCTCACTTTTCTTATGCCTGGTTTTTATAGCTTGCACGGCAGCCAAAAAGACGGGGCTCTTATACTCGGTTAGGGAGTGACGGGTGAAGTTTAACGGCCTTTTAAGTTGCTCTGTTGCTGGCTGTGTTCTCCACTGCCTCTCTGAGTGGAGGTTCGACAAAAGGAAAATATAGTGGACAGGACAACACTAAGATGCTGAGTGCTCGATGACCTTTACTGCATTCACGCGCCAAAGTTCCATAATTTCTTCACCGCGTAGAAGATAAGCCGAGTAATTTTTTATCAAATCGTTTGCGGCCCGCAATTAAATAATAATATGGTGAAGAAAAACATTTGAACATTTGAATACGCCTGACTGTTTTTTCCATCCTCGTGCTCGTTTTATACTATCCTTAGATGGACAAAGTCATTATCATGAGTTCAACGAGTCCACTCGACTCCAGGTAAGCATTATCGCGTCAGCTTTTTTCTTAATACGTGCGAAAGAGGAAATATTTCTGTAGTATTTTTTATAGACCGTATCGATGTAGATAATACTGATATTTTTTTTCCAGAATTACATCATTGGTTAACTGCATATTGTGACATCCGATCAAACAATCCGAACTCAGTCCTGAGCCGCCAGAAATTTTGGATGTAGATGAAACGTTCCGTCCATCCAAAGGACGTTCTATGGCTGAAAACCGAAGACAGCGGAACGACCATTGGAGATAAAAGGCACAAAAATGAATATGAAAATTGAAGACAGAAAAATTGAACCAGGCACATCAAGACTAGATTTTCACAACATTTTGGCTCATTTTCTGGGGAGAACTAGAGAGTGACAAGTATGCAATTTCCTCAAAAGTTTGCTTCTCTCTGATACCCACAGCACAACTGTTGATAAAACACAAATTCTACATGTGAACAATAAAATGGGAGCGGGAGCGGGTGCGTGGGAAGCAATCTCTGGGATAAATACAACAAATGAAAAGAAGAATATACATCACTTCTCCTCCAGACTCCGTAGTACTGACTCAGCAAAACTTTGTTGCCTGAAATGAAAAGGGGGAATGAGATCAGAGATTTATACAGAATTCTTTAGTTTCAGAACTACTCAGCAATTATATTTATTTAGAACCATGGGACTAAGTGATTAATGACGGTAATAAGATACGTGTCATCAGGAGCTACATGTCATCAACCATTCTCGGACATGTACAGCCAGCAGAATCAGGTAAATACAGAATATTATTGGCAAAAGATGCTCACACAAACCCCAAGAGAAACTTGGAATAACATTGTCATAGGCCGGTGAGCATCATCCTTTCTGTTATATGTACTTGGAAATTATTTTTCCGGACAGAATTAAAGCAGGTTATAAACATATTGAGATGCATATATACAAAACTAATAGCAGAGTCAAAAAGTGTGATCATCGGGTGTTTCAAAAGCAGAAAGGAAAAGAAAGACGGTGAAGGGAGTTTGGCTTACTTGCGCTCTCTATGTTTTGGGCTAGGGCGAGAATATTTCAGATATCCATCCCAAGGAACTTTTTTCAGACCTGCTCGTGCAGATATAATGCCTCTAACCCTGCATAAATGCATTGAAATTGAACTGGATAAACTTATAATTAAGAAATACACACCACATTTGTCACGGTAAAATAGAAAAAAGTTGGGAAAAAGGGGCCCTTGCAAACAGCCAACACTCAATTGTTTGCAGCTCAGAAGAAAGTAATTACCTCTCTGCAAACTCAATGGGAGTCTCTCCAGGTCTCAGATTTTGGGGCTCCAAGTACCATACATCACAAACAACAGCCCAGGATGTCATCAGCTGCAGCAGATGCGTTGTGAAGGACTGCCTGCAAATGAGACATTTAAGCATGTTTCTCAACCATAAAAACACCCCCACCTCCTCACATTTTGAAAAAATGCGTAGTCTCTAGGAACTCAATGGGATATATATAATACAATCATTAGAAGAAAAGCTTCTTACTTTCGGCTGTTCCAAAAGGCATCAACAAAAATTTTATTGTACTTGATCGCAATTGGACAAACAGTAGAGTCTAGTTCAAACGCACCCTGCACATCATCAAACAATAGAAATTAAAGAGACATTCATCACAAGCTTATAGAAACAATATGTTTTATGTTGAATATTCATACCTTCTTAAACATCACAGTGTAATGGTTATTTACACAAGTTCCTTCAGGAAATATGAGAAGAGGGTTATTATCAGCTCCCTGAACGTGATCCTTTAATCTGAAAAATATAATTCCATATAATCATGATGCAAACATCATTTTCATGAACAATTATTTTACCAACAGAATTTACACTTACTTCTTTGCTACAATTTCACGATCCTTAGCCTCTGAACGATGGAACCAGATACATCCTACACTCTCTAATATAGTGCTTTGCAAAAGTCCTGCATTTAGAGCAATCATATATCCATTCAATTTAATATATACAATAAGCCAGACTACGTGACAATCATTTCAGCTTGTCCACCACGTTACTTACTATCCATGAGCAAACACCAGAAGGGACTTAAAACAAAATAACTAGGATAAGAGCTGGGGTTTCACTATTTCTTCATTCAAAATTAAAGCACAAATTACTCGTGGGATATTATCAGTTAAACATAATTCAGGAATCCTTCAATATTTGTTGATAGACATATAATTCAGGGT
>Ga0325404_1000620_pt1 | contig 36063 bp, 19 predicted proteins | sample PopdelMetagenome_18_FD_205664 | JGI IMG/M metagenome (GOLD analysis project Ga0325404, IMG submission 205664) | Populus deltoides microbial communities from Bellville, Georgia, United States - Xylem-Control-R1 | ecosystem: Host-associated > Plants > Phyllosphere > Stem > Wood/Secondary xylem...
ATTTCATCTCTCGATGTCAAATTTAATCTTAATAATTTTCTCAATTTTGTTTAGGATAATTTTGATTTTGTTTCAAATTTTATCTTTATTTGGTTTTTCCTATAAGATTTTAAGCCCTTTTTTTTTGTTCCTTTTCTTTTGCAAGTTTTTTTATTAGTAGTTTTTTCAACGTTTCCATCATTTAAAATTAAATTGGAAAACATTTAATCTTTTTAATTGAACTCGGGTCCATAATCTAACAAGTTCCAGGTTTTTTAAATTAGATGAGGTTTAGGAGCTTCGTTTGAGATTGCTTTGTTTTTTCTCATTTTTCTTAAATCTGATATTATTTTATTTTATTTTAAATTTGACTCCTTTTTTTTTGGTTTTTTTTTAATTAGGTTAGCATCAAATTGTTTGATAATCCAGATAGGCTCGGAACCACCATTGTTCTTTCAATCTTTTTCTTATTATTTTTTTGTCAATTTATTTATTATTATTGTGTTTTTTTTTCTGATACTATTTAAATTGTCATTTTAACCATTAACTTTGGACTTAAATTTTTTTTTTACCTATTATTTTTATATATATAAAAAAGATTATTATTCCACCCCCAACGAATCGCTGGAACATGTCTAGAAAGTTCTATTTAAACATTGTGAGTACTCTCATCGAAAGGTATTATGCGTAAACATTATATATGGAGTTTGAACTTAAAAATTCTTATTCCCGTTAATTTTTTTTTATTTTTTCTTCCCTGAGATACTAATTTATTCACAACGCGCGCGGTATCCACAAAAAGAAAACTGCTGTGAAATCAAAAGCGTAAAGAAAATGTTTCACACCCATTTGCTTAGAGATGGGATCATGGCTACTCAGAATTACAGACAATAAAACTAAACCTAATTAGGAAGGAAAAAAAAAAAAAAAACCCTCCACAGACCCTGCAATTCAAATGGAACATCACTGGTTTTATATTACAAAAGACGAAACTTTGCAACCTCTGTGAGTGGAGATGACAACTTCAGGAGAACTTCCACTTGCAAGAACAACCTCTTGTCGATTCTCTTACGTACAAGAATATTTACTTCCCTACTTATTATACATCAAGCCAATCACAAATTCTTAATTGAATAGCAAGGCCACTATATCATCATGAATGGAGTCGGAGAGAATGTTGGAATAACAATCGAAACCCCATTTCGCCTGAAAAGTCATGAGAAATATCCAATTAAATGGAAGGAAAAAAAAATATCTCCCACAAAATATCCAATTTTAAGCCTTCTTTTTCTTTGTTTATTTGTCTGCCTATTTAAAATTGAGGTTTTTAAATATATAGTGACCACCAATCCTGAACCCACCACGCCAAATTTTATTTCTTTATGAGCTACTATCATTATTAAAAAAGGGGATGGTCTATTTATTATTGTTTTACATGTTAGACTTTCTTATTACGAAAACCAGAGAGCCAATCAACACCAAGAATTGCTCCACTTACAAATAAAGAAATAGAATTAGTGATCAGACGCACATACATACATACATACATACAATATAAAGTATAAACATAGATACATGATCATATACAGAAGGTATACGTTATGGTCATCTGTATCAGTTTGGTACATTCTTTGTCCATTGATGTACAGGAATCAATGATGGATTCTCCATTCAAGAATCCTCCTGCTCCATGTACAAAACTAACTAATCTTGTGTAAGGAATTTTAACTTGCCGAAAATCTTTTCCGGATCACTTTCTGAAAGTCTAATTCTGTGAATTGGTACAACTCGTTCATTCAATAGTTGAAAGGGATGAAACTTTTCGTGTGATGATTTAGGAAAGCAATGTTGGAAAAAGCACGAGATCTTAGTGGTTACAACACGAAACATGATCAACTAGTAGTTAATTACCTGTCATTGTCAACGTAACCGCAAAGGCTAGCAATTTCACGGACCCTGCCGCCTCCGCCACCACCACCACCAGCAACACTACCTTTCCTATTAAGCACCCTTTCAACTCCTCTCTCCCCCGCCACCACTACGTTATTCTCCGATATCGCACTCAATGATGGCTTCCACTCTACCCCTGAATCATTATTCCCGGCAGTCGAAGACCCTCTTCCTCTCTTCTTCCTCCTATGATCGTTCCTCACCGTCATCAACTCACGTGTCTCCTCCTCCGACTGCCTCCCCACACTTTCAGGAACCTCCAGCGCCCCACCACTTGAGACCCCACAACAAGACACGAATTCCAACAAAAACTTCATGTTCATGTAGTAATATAAGAAATAAATAACCTCAAAATCAATAAAAATATGTTATTTTGATTATTCAAGTTGAAGAAAACAAAGTTTTCATCAGAAATCTAAGAAGAGGGAGTTTTCATGGTGATGGTTGTGAAGTTTTTTCGGGTTTGGCTCCTTCTTTTATAGAAGAAGAGTGAAACTGAAAGCATTTTTGGCCTTATGCGGCCATTGACAGAAATTGGGCATGGATTTTGAGACCATTTACGAGAAAGTCCCTTCAAGTTAATCTATGAGTGGATCTGGCGGCGGGCCCGCCGTGTTTACTGTGGAAGGGTGAGATTTGTTTTGGATAATTTTAACTGTGTTCTCCACTCCACATGTTGTGGAGAGGTTAAAGTCAGAAACATTGCATTAATAGCATTTTGGACTGGTGAGCTTGATCAAGAAGGCTATGGGAATCGGTTCAATGATCCTACGTGTCACTCCTATCAACTTTTAGTCACCTCCAACCAACGGTTTTGTAGATGAGTGGTATGTGTTTGAACAAGAGGTTCCGCTGTTTAGAATATAAAAATGATTATTTTTTACAGAATGTTTTATTTAAAAATATATTAAAATAATTTTTTTATGTTTTTAAATTATTTTAATGTATTAATAATAAAAATAAATTAAAAAAATATTATTTTGATATAATTCTAAGTAAAAAAAATACTTTAAAAAAACAACTACCACCATAATATCTTTATTGTTGAATTTATTAGTTCATCAATTCAATAATTTAGTTTATCTATTTTTTATATTTAAAATAAAATTAAAAAAATATATATTATTTTAAACATCAGATCATCAATTTATCAATTTATGATTTAATTAGCAAGTTTAGTCCTATTTTTATTATATTAATAAAGACTTTAACTTGAGACTTAAATTTTTGGATAAATTAACATGACCTTCTTAGGGTAATATGAAAATATAAAAATATTTAAAAATTTAAAAATTTGGCAGAAACCATCTTTCGAATCCAAAATGCCCTTAACTACTTAAAAGAAAAGATAGCTAAACTAAGAAATGTAAAGAATTAGAGAAAAGCTATTATTTAAAAAAAGTGAAAAAAATAAATAAAAATTAATATTAGGCATCTACTAAAAGAATAATCACGTCCATTTCTTTTTTTGAAAAAAAATAATTTAGTTGTATTTCTTTTAGGGTAATTAAGTGTATTTTGGGTACAAATGGGGATTCTTGTAATATTTTCTTGAACATATATAGAGGGCTTTTTCAATTGATTAATTATCTTAAAACTAATAATATGAAATCTTAGATGAATTGAAATCTTATATTATCCATTAATATATTACAGCAATATAAAATGAATGGAAAGATGACAAATAATAATAATAATAATAATAATAATAATAATAATAATAATAAAAGCAAATAACATTGTAAGTTATTGGATTGTAACTTATAAATAAAATTCAACCCTAGATTATGGGGACCCAATGATGGGTTCTATATTTAGATAACGATCAAATGAGTCCAAAGTGTTGAACTTTTTTTCTTATTGTTTTTGCTTATCAATTATGTTTTTTTTCTATTTGATTTATGTAACTAAATGCTAATATAAAATTATTATTCATTTTAATAATATAATGATTTTTTTTCTTCTCCACCAGTATTGGCTTCTAAGGGCATTGAAATCTTTTATATATCTCATTTTTCATTATTAAATAGAATAGAAACAAATAAATACTTTTACATCTTAATTAATTGCACAATGAAACAACTTAAATACCCTTGAAAACATTAAAAAAAAATTGGCATCAAATGGTATTTTAGTATTTTCACAATGATTTTTTGGTTATTATAATTTGAGCTGAGTAATTTGATATTTGACCAAATATAAAAAATAATAAAAATTAAAATTTAATGTCCTTTTTCTATTTGTGTGACACGTGTTTTTGGTGATGGTTCAATTTGACGCTAGTGGACCTTTTGTTTTCTTTATTTTCTCTCTTCACTCTAAAAAATTACAACTTGACCCTCTTGGTTATTGGTATTTCAACTTCAGTCATTATTTTTTTGATTTCTCATTTTCGTCTTGGTTTTCTTGTAAAAAAATTTTTTTGTTTTTAATTTTATAATTCAATTATAATTTACCAAATATTATATTCTCTAATTTGATTCTCATTATTTGGATTTCTAATTTTGTACCTTGGTATTTTTGTAAATGTTTTATTAATTTTCAATTTCATCATTCAATTTAAGTTGAAGGTATTATATTTTTCGATTTGGTCCTCATTATTTTTATTTTTTTATTAGCCCTTTTATAAAATTTATTATTCTTTTCAATCTCACCCTTCAATCAAAAAATTATTTTTGTTTTTTATGTCAATTTTGACCCTCATTCTTTGGATTTTTTTGGTCATTTTACTAGATGATTTTTCTTTTCAATTTCACATTTCAATCAAATATAAAATTTATTTTTTATTTTAGTTTTTATCCTTAATCTTTTAATTGCTTGTTTTTTAATTATTTTATATAATACAAATTATTTTTTTAATTTCACCATTCAATATTTGAATGATTAAGAACTAAATTTCATGGTTTCTCCAGCTTGAGTGCTTCGGGTCTAATCACCTGAATCACAAGTTTAAAAAGTTAGCACGGATTTGTTTTTTTAAATAGCCTTATAATTCCTTTTATTTTTTATTATATTATTACAATCTTATAATTTAGAGTGCGAGTTTGACATGATATCTTGGGATCTCGAGCCTGATTACAATATTTCTAGTTTTATCATAATTAGTTTTTTGTGCTCTTTTTTTTTTTTTATCTCATTTCAACATCTGAATATTTTTTTAAAAATAAAAAAATAATTTAACCTTGCAGCAAAACACAGGCACCAAGAGTATTGTTCATCTAATTATCAAGCATCATTACACTTTGATTGCAAGTATCGTGCAAAACAAACATACAATTTGGGACCTTGCATGATTTATTAGACAATATCGATCGTGTTGACCTCCAAATTAACCTCATAAAGAAGTGGTTATAAATTGGTCATTAATGAATCAAATTAACAACTAAACTTGACGTGCGAATTGCGAGCGTTAACCAAAAAGTGTGTGTAAATTTGATGTTTATTTATCAATTATACTTCTACTTCTCAGTAACTTACTGGCCATAGCTCATCAAAGGCATCAAACTGCAGGTATTAGGCATAACTAATCTCATTCCATCGACGTGCGTTTCATTTCATTGCTTGTATAATAAGAAAACCCATTTGTCAATTGCCAAAATTAATGATGATTCTATAATATATGCTTTCAAATCACGATGACAACCCAATATTGGAGTTCACGAAACTATATATTAATGAATGGAAAGTAAGAAATAAAATACATAAAACATATATGTCATGTGCAAACATGCAATAAAAAACTAAAACCATGCATATATATAAAGATTCCATCATGCCTACTAAAAATATATATTCAAAGAAACATAAGACATGTAATTAAATACAAAATATATATTCAAATTAAGAAACATAAGACATGCAAACACAATCATAACATAAATACTAATATGTTTTAGTTAAAATAAAAAGGGATGCTTAATTATTGAAACAAAATAACTCAAGTTTTATTGTTGTAAAAAGTGAATAATTTATTCTTAAGACTTTATTCTTTTTTACTTGGTGTAAAGGATATTTGCAATAAATCTCTTAAAATTTCAAAATCACCATCTTATTTAGATACATTTCTAAACAAGATTTACAAACTAAGAACTTAACAATACAGAATCTAAACTCTAAATTTTCAAGAGAACTATATAGCTCAAAATATAGGAGAAAATACTCAAAATTAAGGTGAGGAAGAGTATGTAAAATCTTGGAAACCCCCCCCCCCCCACAATTTATAGTGAGTTTTGGAATTAAGAATGATAAGAATTTTGGTTTTAAAAAGCTGCAAAAGCTATTCAAAATTGTCTAGATTTACGAAGAATTAGTTCTGAAAAAAAAAAAGTGTATTAGACTTAAACTATAAGTTGGACAAGACAATGAACTAGAGAAAATAATCATTCATGAACTAGATCCAAACCCAAAATTAAATTGGCAAAAAAATAATATTATATAAAGTAAACTCAAGTCTCGACCAAGGCTCGAGCATAAGTCAAGCCATGAGCATGTGCGCATGTATGTGTGAGCCTAAGCTCAAAAGCTACGATGCTTTGATCATCTTTTCTCTAAAAGAGTGGGGTCCTTTACGATAAATTTAAACTTTTCATATTTTTTATTATTTAAATTAATTGAGAGTTTTTTAAATCAATTTTTTAATCACCTATAATTTATTTAAATTATATTAATGTTATATGCTAAACAGCTCATATTAGAGGTTAAATTCTAATAAGATTTTAACCTTAATTTGATATTAAATATACTCTTTAACATTGTTTTAAACAAATTCCAACAACAATAACATAATATATGATGTTAATTTATAATCAGTCTTTTATAAATATATATTCTTCTTTTTCTTTCTTTTTGGTAAGTCGAAGATCAAATTTAATAGCATTGCAATTGGGATGTGAACAGCATGGTAAATTTTCAGGTGAAATTTTGAATTTTCAACTCCTTTTTTAAATTCTCAAAACTTGCTTTTACTACTTCTTTTCAATAGATTGGCAATTGGTAGTGATCAGCTATGTGTATCAACACTTGGGACAAAAAAATTAAAAACAAACATTTATATATGATCAATTCAAAAGGAGCCTCGGATGAATGTATATAGACGTACATCTGAGGTGTTTTTCTTTTTTAAATTTAAATATTTTATCTAAGAATAATTTATTTATTAAATTAATAAGATCATACGATCTTTCTTCTGATTAGAATGATCATGAATGATAGCTTGACAAGTAACGAACTGAGACTTACCATTAGATAACCCTAGCTAGGGTATGTCTCTCTAATAATATGTGGCGTGTATTGTCCATTTATTAATTAAAAAGAGCTAATTGGTCTCTAGAATCAATTAACATTTTTTAATATTGTAATAATATAATTGCTCTCTAACACCGGCTTCCAATAGTATTGAAGTATTTTCATGTTTTTTATTTTTTATTTTCAAATAAAACAGGAACAAGTAAGTACGTATTTGTCATCTTGATTCCAGAGTTAAATAATCAAAATATCATTGGAAACAAAAAAAAATTATTTTTTATTCATATTTGATTTTAATAATAATAAAATATGAATAATAAGCCAAGAAATACGTAGTGAATTAATCGACCGACTAATTATATAAAATAACATACGATAACATTGAGGGGGGAAAAACAAGGTGGAGTTATCCTTGAAGCCATGATCAATGCACTAACCTCACACCCCAATAAGATTAAAAGTTCCTCTTTCTTTTTCGAAATAATCTTGAAAGTTTCATTTCAAAAGTTGGATAGAAGATTAGATTGATAATTAAGGGGTTGCCATGCCACCAAATGAAGTTAAATTGTACTCATTTTCCTGGCTTCATGGGTTATCTACTCACTCAAGCACCCACCTTATCGTTTAATAATATATATCTCTATCTCAAAATGACTTGGATGCCCCTTACGTATCCTAATTTAATTCGTGCCCTATCATATCTCCGAATCCATTTGCTTGCAAAACCATGTGGGGGTTTACAGCTTTTAATCAAATATTAATTAAATGCACGCAGGGTGTCAAATGGCTATCAAAACAAAAAGAAAATCTCCAATTATCCCATATGATAGATTTTGCCCCAGAAAAAGGAAAACCCATTTGTCAAATATCATCAGACGATGATGCCATTTTCTTTTCTTATTGACAGACGGATGCAACGTTGGATCATTTTTTTTAATGAAATTAAGATGTAGGCATCAAGCTCATGGTCCAACCACTGCTGGCTGCTGGCTGCTACATTTTAAAAAAAAAATAGCAAGATAATTCTGAGGGGTGTAACTTATTTGATCAGGCCCTGAGTTTATTTTCTAACGGTCACCAGTTTGAATCCCAAAAATCTCTAGACTACTAAAAATTTACATGGTTATTAACTTTCAAACCTGTAAAATTAATCGAGGTACACATAGATTGGTCGAGACATTCAAGTTAATCTAAAAAAAAATGATAAGACTGTAGGATCCTCATATGTTGAAGAGGAAGTTACTTACATATATTATAATATTCGGTCTCTTATCATGGCCATTGCCGAATGAACACGGCCGTTTAGTGGTGAGATTCAATCTCACATAGAAAAAGAAAATCACTTCTGTATTGCTGAATTAATGAACACTAACACCTTTTGATGAATGATTTCGATTTATAGCTCATCATGGCGGGTGAAGTTGGAGTGAAAGAGAGAGATCACTCAAGATTGATGATCCGTAAAGAAAGTCATGTTTTGTAGATTTATTTCTCTTAAGGGAATCCAGTTAAATAATTAATTTAATTAGATTAAATGAGGATTATAAGATTAAATCCTCAATTCAAGCTTTAAATTATTGAATGACGTCTTAGGATTAAGAAAATTTATATCTCAATTTCCATAGTTTATAGAAGAAGGTACTCTTAACTACTTGACTGCAAGAAACGTATATAATATATTTTTCGCGTTGTTTATTTGTTCTTAGAATATTCATCTTAGGTGCGTTTACTTGAGATAAATAAATTATTAAAAAAAAAAACATATATATATATATATATATATATATATATATATATATATATATATATATATATATAAAGTTTGCTTACCTTCTTGATAAAAATAACTTCATAGCACCGATTTAATTAAAAAAAATATTTTTTTCACACGTATTCTTGCTTCAGGTTCGCCATGTGTAGCCTATAGAATACTCCCAGGTGGACTTTGACTTGCACAGTATGAATAATAAATTCACTTAATTAAAACGAAGTTATAATATATGGATCATCTAATACTCACATCACCATCATGTATCTTCATATTGATACGCTGACTTTAATTCTAAGAAAAAGAGTAATTAGTTACATTTTGAATTTGATTTTTAATAGTTATAAGTTTGAGTTTTTTAAAATTACTGAAAATATATATTATCGTTAATTTTAAAATTTATAAAATTAATTAAGATATACAGATTAAAAATAAAAAATAAAAAATAAATAGATACACCAGCTTGCACAATTAGATTGTACACATGCATATAAAACTTTATTTTAACCTAATACAACTAGGGATGGATAAGTATTATATATATATATATATATATATATATATATATATATATATATATATGTTTGCTTAAAAGTTAAAGATTAGAAAGATTAAAAGTAAAGTAATAACTCAATATATCTAGGATTGGCGGGACACCAAGTTCAACATCAAGGTTTATTTTCATCTCCAATATCTAAAAGGTTCAGATTTTTTAGTAACTTAATAGATTGGTAGTTTAGTTTAATTTGTTTTTCAAATTGGTTTCATTTTTTTCCCTCGATCCATTAATGTTTTAGCTACATCTAACCTCCCTTTCAATTTATAAATCCCTGTATGAGCGAAACTTGAACCCAGATACCTCAGACTAATCCCTGTATGATTTTTTCAATTAAGCTAGCCGATCCCAGAAGAAGAAGAAGAAGAAGAAGCAACGGTACTTCAAGGCATTGTTATATCCAAAAAAACAGATGCCAACATAGAAATTGATGTGTCGGGAGAGAGACAAAATGCGAACTCTTATTTGCACCACAAATAATATCACTAACAATATTGTAGGATCTTCAAGAACGTTCACCTGTCTACTTGTAAAGGTTACTTCTTGAATATTATTGTCTTCAGTTTCTCTTTCTCTCTGGAGATTTGTCTTTAGCTAGACACCAAAACTTTAAAGGAAAACAACCAATCAAGAAACTACAAACCCTACAAAAAATGACAAGACCCTATATTTGTGAAGATGATAGAAACAGCGTCAGGAAACCAAGACGCGTTTAATTTGTTCCATCTTCTATTTGGTTCTCTTCCATCAAATCTCCTCCAACTGTGACTATGTTTTGTTTGTTTTGAAGGGATGATTATGATGTATTGAGAAGTCCTCTGTGGAGTTCCTTTCGAAGCTAATCCAAATTGTTGTGTTGCGTCGACGGGAAGGCGAATTCTTTAGGCCCTTTGTCCTACTTGGAAAAATAATGTAGCATAGCATTCATTCCTTTTCTAGGTCAACTGTACATTGCAATCAGAAATTAAACAGATATCTCATTGTAATAATTCGAGTTGTTGTTCTCCTGCATTCATCTAAACCTGGACAAGGTTGTCAATTGCCAATGTTTGATGTCGTGCACAAAATTACAATGGAAAGAGTCGTAGCAAATTGGTACAGTAGAAAGAGAAAGAATCCTATTAGAAGAAGAAGCTGAGATGGTGGCAAGTAGAGATGGTGGACCTGCAAGATTTACTTAAATCTTTAGTAACCCTAACTAGCAAGTTCAAAGAATTGTAATTAACAAGTTTTTATATGAGAAAATAATTTTTCAAAGGTAGCAAAGTAGACATCAATTGGACATGTTTTTATTCTTGTGTTGGGTGTGGAAGTTTATTTAGGTGAATAAATCAATTATTTTTATTGTTTTACTGTGTCTTAGTTTTTTTATTATTTTCTATTTATATTCTTTTGTTTTTACATTTCAAAAGGTCTTAAAAAAATTTAAAAAAAAATTAATTTTTTTTTCTTTTCTTATATTAATTTTTTTTTATTTGACATGTTTTTCTCCATTTTTTATTTCTTTGCTTTATTTTTATAAAATTTATATTTCTTTTGTTTTATATTTATTTTTTTTTGTTTTTTAGATCGTTTTTTATATTTATTTTTTTTGTTTTTTAGATCGTTTTGATGGACTGATATTAAAAATAATTCTTTAAAAAAAATTATTTGATGTAAAATATTTTATAAAAATACTTTTAATTTGAAAATATATTAAATTAATTTTTTTAGATTTTTTTATTTTGATATCAGTACATTAAGATTATTAGAAAATATTAAAAAAAAACCATTAATTTGATGTATATAATATTATGATGCAGAATGTTTCGCAAGTTTCCTACAGAATAACAAGCAATTGGAGAAAACACTAAAAAGAATTTTATTTAATGTTTTTCCAAGCCACACATACTTTAGAAAAACAATCAAACATAATTTCAAAAGCAGCAAAAACAAAGGTACTGTAAGTAAATAGACCAGACAATTCGTTATAAATCCCTTTTCCTACCATGTAACAATACTGAAGACACCCTAAACAAAGACGGATCACAATAACCAGTTCCATCCTGCTTGTGCACACCTCTGAAGAACACTAAAGAACACCGGATTTTCAGTGCTACACGATACCCAATTGAACTTCCAGCATAAATTGCAGAAAATATACTGATTTTGGACACCTGACAGTAACTTCTGTTCCCAAAATAAAAATTATGAACAAATTCAGAGGCACTCTAACAAGTTTTTCAATGATGCAACATTCAGATATATTTAACGTGAGTTCATGGAGCACAAGATTTGTAAGATGCTCATGGAGGACGAATATAGTGTCAAGAATTCATAAATTGTACTTGCTAGATATGCATGCTCACGCATGGAACAGTTTGTTATCCACATAATTTATAATTTCAAGCTGCTCACAGTTAGTTAATATAAAAAATATTGATCGTTCCAAGCTGTGAAAGAGAAACCACAATAACGTAAAGAATTCATAAATGTTACTTGCTGGCCATGCTAGTTTGAATAATGACAAACTTGATCACTTGACTATAGGAGTCACTGCCAGCGGCGCTGGCCGTGCTAGTTTGGATAATGACAAACTTGATTTCTTGACTATAGGAGTCACTGCCAGCGGAGATCAGTGGCGTTGTTTCCATAATCCCATGCCTGTGTTGTTTTGAGGTTCAGAAGTTGGTTGTCTGGGTCTAGCATACTCTGCAAATATAACCCATCCATCCAGAAACTACAATACACAGATATCAGAAAGAGAAATTAAAAGTAGACAACCAATAAAAAAACGAGAAAACAAGTTTCACAACAATCATACTAAATAGGTGTCTGGACTGAATTTTTTATAACGTAAATAAACAAACAATGTTCAGGCGCTGCTAATGTGTTTTAAAGAAGGAAAAAGATCCTCGACTTGAGTCCTAGACCTTACAATGTCCAATAAGATAGTTTCTTTTAATTATATGATAGAAAAAACAAGGAATTTTAAAAGAAAAGGTGATAAAATATAACTTTTGGTCCCTTAACACTTAATTATTGAAAAAAATAAATTCAGTAATAAAAATACAATTAGGGCTTTTTGTTATTGAGACCCTTTTTTTTAAATCTCGGTTTTCTTTGTGCTTTGCTTCCTTTTTGCTCAGGTTCAATTGCATCAATAAGATTGGTGAGCTAATGAGAGAAGTTGCACTGACATAAGGCAGATGGGTATCCTTTGGTGTTGCTTGCTGCTTAGTGAGCACCAAAGGACAAAAGTATGGAAGGAACATGCATGAGCATGAATGTAAGCTGATGAGCTGGATTGCTAGTTAGAAGACTTACTGAAACATACTGAACAGGATTCAAGGGATACTAAAAAATTAAGCATCTTCCAAGTGCAGATAACAATAACAGATACAGTGGCGGAAGAATAATCAATTTCATATATATGTTCCCATGTGCAAAAGTGCAAGCCCCTAACCCAATTGACAAATCTCGATGTATGCCACTGTTATGAGTTATCATAGCTAACCTAGGAAACATTGAGAAAGGTGCTTCGGTTTTTATGAGGCTTCAACATATGGAACCACCAATCTTATGTCTGTCATAGTTTTCTTAGATATCCACGTGACCATTGTTTAACTTGAGAAGCATCAAGCTTTCTTTAGTGAATCCTTTTGAATTCATATTGAACTTTAGGTTTTGGATTTTCCTCCAAAGATTTGACCATTTCATAGCTTGTTCCATGACTTAAGAAGCTGCACAGAACCCATACTGAATTTCCTAGAGTTACTGATCATGCTATGAGCTATACTAACAACTACACATCATTTTATCCTAACCACTTTGAAGTCATTACAATAATAAATCCACAATCTTCTCTCAAAGGACAAAAGTAAGGAGCCAGGTAAAACTCACCTGTCCATCCATGCCTTTTATTCCTTCAGCAGCATCTTCTAAGGTAGCATATTTGACAAAACCGAACCCCTTAGAATAGCCTGAGACCCTGTCAGTTACAACTCTAGCTGTAAAAAGCTAGAAAGGCAATCATTAGCAATCCAAAAAAGAAATTTTTGAAAAACATTTATGAAAAGAAGAGACTAACCTTGAACCACTTCACCAAATTTAGAAAAGGCCTCTTGTAGTCCCTCTGAAGTTGTTCTTTTACTTAGCCCTGAAACCAAAATCATAGAAGCATCAAATAAAGCTTCTGACACGTTAAGAAGTTGACTTGATGTTAAAATTACATTCACTGGGTTATCATAACCATCAAAGGACAAGAAAGAAATATTTCTTTGATTTACAATATGAAAGGACAAAAAAACTAGACTACACAACTTTAATGGATGCCTATATCATTATCCCGCAGCTCATGAATCCCAGGAGTATAATCCAAAATAACTATTTAATTCTTCCAAGAAGCTCCTGCTCACTAAGACATGCTCCTGTTCTATTATTTTTAACCAGTACTCTAGGGGAAATTTCTGTACAATCTTTTAGCCAGGATATTGAGTATTACATACAGATTATAATTGTGTCCCAAAAGTAATTAAGTATTATTGAGTGCCAGCTATGCCAGCACAAGAACATTGTCTTCCGATTCTCATTTTAGTCTTAGCACCTCCTTTCTATCCAACCACTTGAAGGTCACCACTGAAGAAATTCTGCAGACTGTATTCAGAATGCCCTCCCAAACTTCCACCCCCTTGGTACAGGTCCAAAAGACATGCAATTTATTCTCCATACCTCGTCCACATCAAGAGCAATGACTACTCTCACAAAGACCTCTCTCCATCTAAGCTTTCTAGAGTCCATCCATTCACACTGCTATAAGAATCTCCAACTTCTCAGAGATTTTCAACTCCCATCATCATGAATAATTCCGATATCCTTTCAAACTAAAAATTTATAACCAACACAAGAAATATAAGATTGTGACCAATGACTCCGAAGAAAGACACAGATGTGCGTACATCACAATTCACGACTACTTTCCAATAAATTCTAGAGCATGTCCAACTCTTGAACTAAAACCCATCATTAACATAGCTAAACAACATAACACGCATATCAGCATATTATATCATATACTAGTTTCTCAAATGTGTGATTATGATCATATCCAAATCTACCTTTCGTGGGTTTTCAACACCTAAATTGCAAGTACCAGTTACTTTTATTTTGCAAATAATTAACATATAACCAGCTAAAAAACACACATTTTTTTCAACCTTCCATGCATTTATGGGCTATTGTCGAATCACCAACACAGACATCGCCACAAAATTGGACGTACTAATAGGCAAAGACAAAAACTAAAAACAACTTCTTTCGGTACATAAGGTAGCAAATAAAACATCCTATCAATATACTCGCAATCAAAATCACAGGGCTCATAACCAAATAAACAACACAAAAATCTTACTAATAATTCTTAATTTAGAAAAAAATAAGCAATCAGATCTCATAAAGTTTAAGTCTTTCCTTTCATTTCTAGCATTGTATTGACAATATCAACCCTGTAAAGATTGCAAGCAAAGTGACTAACAGAACCCAGATGGGAATCGAGGAAAAGAACAAAGGAATGAAAGTAATTGTGGAAATGTAAAGAAAGAGACACATGCCAGATACAAAGAGATTGGTGTTTGGCTCAGCCTGTTCACGTGCAGGAGTTTGCTTCGTGGTCTGAGGAAAAGGGAAGGAGGAGGATGAAGTGGAAGTTGTTGAAAACAGACGCAAAAAGCCGCCACGAGGAGCTGCTGCTGCTGCCGCCGCCAAAGCCGCCGTCGTTGCTCTCATGGCCATTGTGGCTTGTTTGCTTGTTAAGGGTTTTAGCTAGCAATAGATTGAGAGGCAGAGGGGACGAAGGGAATGATGGTCTAAAGAGGGGGTTTATGTCTGGGGGCTAAATTGTAATTACAAATCCTATCAAATGCCAAACTTTGGAAAAGTGGGCTGGGCTGCATTTTTGTAAATTGATCTTTTAGGCCCAATAGATTAAGATTGAATGTTTTATTTTATTAACAAAAACTAATTCAACATTGAAAAACACTAGATAGAGAACGATGTTTTTGTTCTTCTCTTGAAAAGTGGGCTGGGCTATTAACAAAAACTATTTAGATTTTTTTCAAAACTTATTATTGATTAAATAATTGATTGAGAGTATAATTTTTTTAAACAGACGGGAAGGAGTTTTCAAACACAGTAGAATAACAATTTTATCTTTAAAATCAAGACTTTTATCCAAGGATTTTTTGGTCTTTTTACTATAATTTTTTTTTGTACTTAGCCGTTTAATAAAGAGAAATTTGATTTTTTTATATAAATTAAATATTATTTTAATGGGAAAAGATGTAGGCATATGCAGTTACTCCTAGTAGCCAAAAATATTCTCGTCATGCCGTTGGAAATATTGTCGTGTCCTCTTTCTATTGATGTGGCATGTGTTGGCGTTGGATGGTGATTTATCGGTAGTGGGTTTTTTTCTTCTTCTTTTATCTCTCATCTCTGAAAATCACGGTTTTATCCTCTTTATTAATGATATTTTAACTTCAATTCTCATTCTTTTAATTTATAATCTTTGTTCCTAACTATTTTATAGAAGTCTTATTTGTTTTCGATTCTATCCTCCAATCTCAATTTGTCAAATGTTATTTTTTTTAATTTGATCCTTATTTTTTTATTGTTTGTTTTTTAGCCTTTTATTAAATTGATTTTTCTTTTCAATTTCATCTCTCAATTAAAAATTTATTTGTATTTTTTATTTCAATTTTGATCCTCATTTTTTTATTGTTTTTTATCATTTTATTAAATTTATTTTTCTTTTCAATTTTACCCTTCAATCAAATATTAAATTCATTTTGCATTTTAATGTTGATCTTTATTTTTTTAATTGTTATTTTTTATTTTAAATCCTTTTGTATAATTGAAATTATTTTTTTAATTTTATCATTCGACATTTGAATAATTAGAAATGGAATTTTATAGTTTTTTCATATAAAATGCTTTTAGTCTAATGACTTAAGTCACGAGTTTAAAAAATTAATGCGAATTGACATTATTTTTTTTTCTAATTGAGTTTGTACCTTTTACACAAAATCATAATTAATGAATTGTAAAGTTCAAATTCAGTGATTAAATATTTTTTAATTATAACTACATAGTCTAAACGTTGTACTCCATTGCAACGAAAAAACAAGTCTATACCTCTTTAGCAAAATATACTTTCTATGTGGTTTTCAATTCGACTCCTTCTATTAACTAATACTAATGACCACAAACCACAGGATGTAAGTCATGTTTTGTAAGCTTTATTCAGGATATAGGGACTTAGTTCGGTGTACGTAAGCTAGCCCAAGATATCCTACATATCATTAAAAATTAGTATGAAAAAGGTGTGTCAAAACTTGTTCGTATAGCTCTCACGGACCCTGCTTAACAAGCTAAACTTGTTTGTACGTGCCTCTTATGCAACTCATATAGGCTGATGTTTGTAAACTCATAATAAGTCGAGACTTGTGCAATATTTTATGCCATTTATAACCAAATACTGGACCCTTTTTTTTTTTACTTTTGTAAACAATTTTCATGCTTTGTTTAACCACAATTCATGCACTCCAAATTCGTTCTTTACATAGGCTTACCATTAGCTATTTAAACAACCTATAGATAGCATGGATAAAAACTAGAAATCTCAAACCTTAAAATCATAGAAGATAAATTTAAAGAACACTCTCTAATATTTTATTAAAATTCTGAATAGTCTTAAAATCTCAAAATAATCTAAACTTCTTTATTTATAGTAGGTTTAAAATCCCTTATAGGAATGATTACTAATTAAAACTAAAATATTTTATAGAAAAGGATTTATAATTAAAACTTACCTAACTAATAGAATCTATCTAAAATTAAGATTCATAAATAGTAAAAAATTAATAAAATTAAAAGTTCTAAGCTAAATAGAAAAAAGAACCCAAATACAACAAGGTAAATAAATATAACATCGCACAGTAATGTTCAAGCTTTATTTGAAAGTCTTCTTGGTCTATAATCATCATAAAGTTTTAACTTAATCGAAAACATAGCCTTCAAAATCTTTTGTCAAAATTTTAGCTTGATCCAACAATCAAATTAAAAGTTTTGTTTATTTTAATAAACTACATCTTAAACTCTTCATAAACCCCTCAAAACCTAAAAATCATAACCATTAATGAAATAATTCAATGAACATTATTATGTCAATAATATAAAAAAAATTTATCCATGTTAGTTATTAATCCAAGCCTTTTTCTTCACCGTATATGGATTAGACACGTAGATCATCATAGTTATCAGTACCTAATAACTAGTTGCATATCCTATTTTTATAGATTTCTTTTATCATTGACCATTTTTATTCTGCTTGGTCATGATATGATTTTATTCTTAATGGTATAAACAGACATTGATTTATTTGATAAAAATATGGTTTCAGTCCTAGTAGAATTTTTAAAATAAACAAAAAATCATCGTAGTCACAAGAATTATGATAAAGCTAAAACTAATCTCTCCAAACTTGAATCATCCTTCAATACCCACTTTAAAAAATAAAAATAAAGTGATTAAGCAAAGCTCTATTGATTATCTTACGTGTCAGACTCACATTCTTTATTTTCTTTTTTCAGCAAATCCTTTAAAATCCATCCCTATTTATATATCCTTGTGTTATTCTTTCTATTATACTAATTTGCACCCAAATGATGCAAAGACGGTTTCTAAACAAACATACCAAAGCCATCCAAACATATCCTACTAATACCTTTCAGTTGATCAAGAGCAACCTAGATGTCCATCCTTAGCACACATTTGTTATGCAACTATATATTATTCAACTTTACAACCAAGTAATTAGTTATTACTAATCACTTATTTTCCTGTTTGTATTATAAAATAAAATCTCTATTTAGTTAATTGTATCTAATATTTTTACTCTTTAAAAACTTTCAATTCTTAATTATTTTAAAAAAAATTGATCACCATGTTTAACATCATATTGGTCTTGATCATAATCTTTTTAGAAGCATGCCTTTTATAAACTTAAAATCTATTAGGAAAGCAGATTTTCCTAATGGGTTCATATTTGGGACTACCTCTTATGTTTTTCACGTATTGTTATCTTTCATACTCAATGCATGAATTATTGTAATATAAATATTTGTACAACATAATTTAATGGTATTATATTGTGTTTTTGAGAGTTTGAGAAGCTATAAATGAAACAAGAGAGATAGCAAATGAAATACTTTTATTAGGCAACTTGGTGAACAAAGCTTAAGTTTGAAGGGAATTAATATTTAATAATGTGTTTGGGGTATTGGGATTTTTATTTCTACATTCTAAGTTGTGATTGATTTTAAATATAGTTTTTTTTTCTCTAACCCGAGTGGCTTCTGTAAAATAAGTCTTATAGGAGAACATAAGACACTTTGATACTTAAGTTAATAAACATTGAAGGAGAAAAAATATATGAAGTTGTAGGAAGTGTGTTATGTATGAAGCTTGTTGAATTCTTTGGAATGATGTCTAATTGTCTTTTTTTTTAATATAGTGACTAAGATATTTATAGACTTTAATCACGTCAGTTTGCCTCGTAGAGAGTTGAGAGTAGTGTTGTAGTTGTAGGTACTTGCGTGAAGAATAAAGTTGTACCACTAGAGGAGATTATGGTGCATGTTATGCTTTGTGAAGAAGTTGGTGATTGTCATTGCCAAAAACAAAACATTATTGGTATAGAATTGTGGTTCATGTTCTATATAGAAAATGTGACACATACAAAGAATTTATGTTACACGATCTTGAAAACTAAAAATACATAAAAGCGTGTGCTGAGGCATGGATAACTACACTTAAAGAAAAAAAAATGATCAAAAGGAGAGAAAAGATGGAAAGGGAGAAGGGTAAAAAAGAAAAGGGAAAAGTAGAAGGGGGACAGAGGAGAGAGAGAGAGAGAGAGGGAGAGGGAGAACCTCGTAATTTAGCTAGTCTAAATGACTGGTTTAAGGTAAATTACATGCTTACATTGATTAGTAACTTTCAAATGTTGTAGCAACTAACCTTTAGGTCATTAATTTTACACTTTTTTTAATCTTTTTTTATTGTTTTATTTATTTTGCTTGATTGAGAAAGTCATTTAACATTTTTTTTTTTAGTTTATCTTTGGTAAAGAAGTTTAAAACACATATACTTCATTATATTGATGAATTTGCTCATTGAATAATAATGGGATAACAAATTAGCACATGATCAATAGTTGAAGACATGGAATTCTTAGGGATAAGAATCTTCAATAAAATCTTCAATAAACTCTTAGGAATAAAAATCCTCTGTGTGTGTGTGTATATATAACACACAGAGAGGATAGTGAGATGATGATGATACTATGTCAACAACCTAATGAAAACCTAAAATAGGTTAAGAAATTGTAAGAAGATAAGTGGTTTTAAGTTGAGAAAAAAGAAAAGAAAAGAAAACATCAATAATCTATAGAAAATTAAGGCTTGTTTTTTACTGTAATGCTAGCATAAGGCTTAATGAATATTTTATATTTTTATTAGAAGATATTATAAAATAAATAAAAAAGCAAAAAGGGTAATTAAATTTGGTGAAGGATTTAGGAATAAATCCTACAGATTTTTAATATTTTGACCACTAGTCTTTCCAATTATGAGGCAATCAAGACCATAAATCTTGCTTTACATTCTTCAGAGCCATCTATTTATTTCTGAATGCCTTAGATTTTACCATTAACAAATGAGACTGTGATGCCAAATCAAGAAGGAAGAAATGGCTACGATTACCTTATAGATGTTTTATAAAAGAAAGGTTGAATAGGAATCTAGCTTTTTGTAACTCTATACCATTAGGATCTTCCACAAATGCTTGAAAATATATAAAGGATGGTTGAGCAAACAAGGTGCGCAAGTAATGCTCTATACACTATAAATCTACAATTGAATGTAGCATTTTTTTTTCAAGAATACACTCAAGCTTTACAAAAAGCAAATGAATCACTTGCATAATAGACTTTGAGCATTATGTCTACACTTATTTCCAAGCTTTTGGGTACAAAGTGATGAAGGTATCTTAAATTTAACATTATTGATGAACGTATAATAGTTATATTGAGAAATTATTCACTGAAAGGTTAAATCAAATCACTTACGACTTTTCTAATATTTAAAGGATCATGACACATTACTAGATAATGCATTTGATCTTCATATAAAAATCAATCATTTATTGAATTGATAATAAATTAAATTATTTAATTTATTTAATCTTATTTAATTTAGGATTATGATTTATATTTGTGTCAACATATTAGGAACCTAATGGGTCACATAAAATAAGAATAATTGTTTAGAAACTAAACTGAAATAATTAATCAAGTGTGACTTGATTGTAAATAAGTTTTAAAAATTGAGGGATATAATATAATTTATATAAGAAATTACAATTCTAGACCTAAAAAAATCAAGTTAGGAACTTGATTGAATGAAGTTTTAAAATTATCATGAAATAATGTATGTGATATTATTCAGGGAAAAAAGTGATATTTTACTATTTATAGGGTTATTAAGTTTTTTCTACGTAAGTTAGAAAACAAAAGGAGCTATTACTCATAGGCATGACAATCTCTCTATCCTATAAAAAAATAAAAAAAAAATTCTTACTAGTGATTCATGTAAATTACTTGCTATTAGAAGTAGGATACTTAAACGACTTATGATGTGCGATAACTTAACTTTGAAGAAATTGATTGAACCTTAAATTAAAGATTTGATATCCAAATAATCTTCGTATAAACTTATAATAATCCTAGATTATCTAATGGAATCTTGGGACTTCTAATATTTTTTTAAAATTTACTATTTTCTCTTTGTATATCCGTTCAGGAACCAATAACACTATCATTGCTCATTTACATTGTAAGAGGGGGAATTCGTCCACTGAGCCATACATTGCAGCTCACAACATCCTCTTGTCGCATGCCGCTGCTTATTGGTGTTATCAGCTACATTTCAAGGTACTCTTGCATATAAAAATGATGGCCCTATCAATTTCTTTTTTATATATATATATAAAAAAAACAGCTGATAGAAAATATTCTCTTCCAGGGAAAGCAAGGAGGTCTAATCGGAACAGCATTGGATTCCAAGTAGTACGAAACCGCTATCTGATGTTGACGAGGACAAAGATGCGGCACAAAGAGCAGTGGATTTTGGAATTGGATGGAAGCTTTGTTGTGTTCATAATATTTGGGAAGGAATCAGTTGGTTCTTACGGGCCTCCTATAACAAATCAAAAGCGTATCAGATTCATGGATCCACTTTTCTCTGGAAAATATCCTCACTCAATGAAAAAGCTTGAGGGCGAACGACTACCTTTGACCTCTCTAGAGATGTTGAAACTCTTAGTTGGTTCTTCGGAATTTGTTGGCATAAATCATTACACAATATTATATATTCGGAATGACATGACATGGATTCAGAAGCTAATATTGCTGGATGCATCATCCTACGCTGCTGTGAATGCTGCTTGTAAGATAATGAAGTACTGTTCTGTATGTTTGAAAAGAGTGCATAATCAGGCAATGACTTGACCATCTTTGTTCATGTCCTCAACTGCAGCTTATCGTCGTGGGGTTGCAATCGGAGAACTAGTGTGTCCCAACAACTTACTGGCCCCTAAGATTTTGTTATAGATTTCAAACTAAAGTGAGTCAGCTTACATGTACTTCCTCCTCCAGGCAGCTTCCCTCTGGCTACACATTGTCCCTTGGGGCATCCATAAATTGCTCAAATGTGTGAAAGGAGAGTATGGGAACTCACCAGTGATTATAGCAGAAAATGGCAAGTGTTTACTCTTTAATTAAATGTCATTAGGCTAAAACTAAGAGTTGTTGCATAAAACTGACTTCATGGTTGCAGGAATGGATGATCTGAATACACCGTTTATATCTTTTAAACAGGGCCGTACAGGACGACAAGAGAATGAATACCACAGGGACCATCTCTCCAGCATTTCTACAGCTACAAGGTAATGGAAATTTTGTTAGGTTTATACTGTTAGAAAATAAAATAAATCATATCCTGATACTTCACTTCACAGCTTAAGCTTTTGGGTTGAGATGGTTCTTTGACATGATATCAGAGTCTTGATGACCAAGCAGTTACGAGTTCGAATCTCATCATCCTTATTTATTTGATAAAAATTAAGCACAAGATAATATAAGCCTATGCAAGTTTTAGACTATCATATCTTGAGACTTCACCTAACAGGTTAACCTCTTAGGTTCACCTAACAGGTTAACCTATTAGGTTGAGAAGGTTTTTGACACTATATCTTTGGCTTCATAATTGGATTCTTCCGTTTGACTTCATAATTGGATTCTTCCGTTTGAGACATTGCGCATTTGGGCAATCTGACAGAAAACTAAATCAACACAGGCAAGACAATTGTGATGTTCGAGGCTATTCTGGTTGGTCCGGACAAACGGGAATGGAACTCAGGCTACAGAAACAACCTTACAAGGATACCGAAAGCTTCTGCTGAATGGTTCAAAAGTAGACTCGAATTAAAAGATAGCCTGCAAAATGTATACTTTTAGTCACCATTTATACGTAAATAACTCTTTCTTTCTCTGTTTTTCCTGGTTTCATTTCAGTCTTTTCTTTATCCTTCAAAAATCGAAGGTGAGAGTATTGACACAGTGAATGTCCCCAGACGCAGCTAGTTAAAGCGTTAATGCACACCTTTTGGTTTCCTGACTCATAAACATTAAAACGGAAGATCTCAGGACATCTAAGTTTAGCATACCTGCACAAGCTAGGAAGTGTCAGGAAGAGGATGAATGTGCTAAGTTGAAAACAAATGGTAATTTACTCCAAGAATTTACAACCTTACTAGAATATGGAACCTTAACAACCTAGTGAATTTGCACCCCTCTATAATCCAATTTTATGTTTAAGCAAATCTCAAATAAAAAGTTAACTTTCTCAACACAAGCTGAAATCAAAACCTCAAGATTTATGATTATGAATTGGAAGAGAATTGACTTATAAGTATGCATTTGAAAGATAGTTTAATAATAAAAATTAATAGAGCCAACAAAGTAAAAGATTGCAAAATTTTGATAGAGAAAGGATAATATTGACACAGTTAAATAGTACAGGGACCAAATTGATACCTACCTTTATTTGTGACCTTGTTTTTCAAAAAAAAAAAAAACACGCACACACCCTTAGTTTAAGGTCTCTATTTTTAATCTCTCCTGGAAAGAAAGCAACTCCATTAATATAAACAGACTAAATCCTCTCTCCTCCTTCATTAATTCTCTCTTTTTAGAACCCTAAAAAATTTTATTTATACAACCTACAATAACTACTAACGATTCAATAATTTGCCATGAAACGAGGATACCCAACTTCACCATCCAACTCTTCTGCTTCTGGCCCACCGAAATCCAGATTGAAATACACCCCTGAAGGTGATTCTATTTTCACACAAGCTTAAATGCCCTTTTTTGATTTCTTGTTTTTTTTGGATTTGTTTTTGTATCTTTGACATGGGTTTTCGTTGTTTAGAAACTTTAAAATTGTAAGTTTTTGCTCATTTTCAGTTACAGTGGATTTAATTGCTAGTCATTTGGTTCTTGGTGTTGTTTTGGGACTTGGGTTTTGTATGCCACTAGCTTTTACTTTTATTTTCTTGGAAATGGAGATGATTAAATATTGAATTTTAGTTCTATGCTAGTATCGTTTTTCTCTTAGAATCAGAGAAAAAATGAGAATGCAATTGCTTTATGGGATTCGACTTTTGATTGTGTTTATATTTTTTATGGGTTTGATTTGTGATTTTTTCTCTGTTTCAGTTAAGGTATTGATTTTGGGACCTGGGATTGGGTTTTGGGTTCTGTGTTCTTTTGGTATAGAAAACTGGAGAGATTTTTTATTTCTTAAAAAAAACTTCTAATGTCATTCGTGGTTGTGTCCGGTTTAAGAGAGTAAGAATCTAGGATTGTAATGGTTTCTTAATAAACTTCTTTTACTTTCCTGCTTTGTTTCGGATTCTGATAGTTGAGGGCTAAATTTTGTGATTGCAGGTGAGGCGGATTTTTCTAATGATTTTGTTCAGAGAGTGGCTGACCATTATAGTGCCAGGACGAATCAGACTCTGGAAGAACGAGAAGCGAGCCCAATTATCCATTTAAAGAAACTTAACAATTGGGTATGTAGCGTATTCCAGTGCTTAGTAATATCTTAAGGTGATAGTGTGTCTAAATAACATAATCATATCTGTGAACAGATAAAAAGTGTCTTAGTTCAACAATATACTGCTAAAGGAGATGCTGTTCTTGATCTTGCTTGCGGGAAGGTAAAGTATACATCCCTTTCCTTTAATCAGTTGCATTGGAAGGTTCACATCTCCTTATTTTGTTAGGAATTAGTTTATGATGTCATTTTTGTTAGGAATTAACTTCTGTTGTCATTTTTGTTCTCCAGGGTGGTGACCTCATCAAATGGGATAAAGCAAAGGCTGGATATTATGTTGGCATTGACATAGCTGAAGGCTCGGTAAACATACTACCTAGAGATTTACTTCTCTTTCAAAATGAACTATCAAAAGTCCTTGTAATTGGTGCTTTGATTTTTAAATGCCTGGCTACACTTTGTATGTATGTAAATGCTTAAGTTTGGATCTCCATGTATATGCTATGCAATATGAGATACCATGAATACGATTATTTATACTGTTTAGTGCCTAAATCTTTAATACTAAAAAGTGGTGCCTTCAATCTCCTGTTATATCTACTTTTACGCTTAAAATATATATGCTGCCAATGGTCATTGTCTGTATGTATTGAACTGTCGATGCAGATGGAAGATTGCCGGACGCGTTACAATGGTGATGCAGACCACCATCAACGTCGCAAAAAGTTCACTTTCCCTGCCCGCCTTATATGCGGGGATTGTTTTGAGGTAAGTTCAGCTATATTACATTAAGTGTGATTTGTTAATTTTAATTATATGTATGCTACCCTCTATTTGGATCTAACAAGTAGGTTGAAACTTGAATGTGCCATCCAGAAGTTAAATTGATGAACAATTTTGGTTTCATTTATGTTATAGACATATTTGTAGAAGTAATTGAATTTAGTTTTACATGTTTCAGCTTCAGTTGGATGAAGTCCTGGTGGATGATGCTCCTTTTGATATTGTCAGTTGTCAGGTGAATTATGATTACCATCTCAATTTTCAAAATTTAATGAGATCTTGTGTTGTAGCGTGGTGCTGGAATCAGCATCTGCTGAAGCACCTGCCCAACATTCATTTTTTCACTGAACCTAGAGCTATTCATGACTCAACAATGCTGACCTAGGGACTTTTGGAGCTATGTCACAGGATTTCTAACTACTTTGCTTGATAATGGATATTATTGCAATATATGGACACAACGTCCTCCCGGCATTTTTTTTTCTAGAATCTTGAGAATGCTAAAATCACCATGTTTCATGCTCTTTTTGGCATATCTTTCTCTCTAAAAGGGCACAACATGGCCGCAGAGACCTAGGAACTAGCCTGTGCTTCAATCTTAATATCCCATGCTCTTGCCCTTTCCGTTTGTCTGTGCTGTAATTATGCAAATCATGATATGGATCCATACGAGTCCTCAACTTTGTGTGTGTGTGTGTGTGGTTTTACTTAATTCTGAAGCATCAACATGCTTTGCAGTTTGCCTTGCACTATTCATGGTCAACAGAGGCACGTGCACGGAGAGCATTGGCCAATATATCAGCCTTACTTCGGCCAGGAGGAACCTTCATTGGAACAATGCCGGATGCCAATGTTATCATAAAAAAACTTAGAGAAGGTTTTTGTTTTGTTCCTTTCAAATATTTTCTTTATATGGGAAAAAACTTCAAATGATCAGATTTATGAATCTTAACCAAAAAAATAGTGTGTTTTTTTTCTGACTCTACAAATATAAAAGCCCAGTCCGGAGGCACCTTCATTGGAACATGAAATTTGCTATTAATGTGATACCTTGCATGTATGTTTACGCTGTATGAAACAATGAGGAGTCTTTTAAAGAATTCATGGGATGATGATGATTGATTAAGATCTTTCAGAGTCAATCTATTTGAAGTATTCTTGTAAAATGTTCTTTTTCACACTTCTCCAATATAAGAATTAAGATTAATGTGCATGGAGGACTATTTTTGCCATTCATGACAGAGGATTCTTTTTCATGTGAATATGCAGCTGAAGGACTGGCCTTTGGTAATAGTGTGTACTGGGTAAGATTTGATGAAGAGTTTTCTCAGAAGGTTAGTTCTTTTCAATATTGCAGGCATTTTGTTTGTTTCCCCTCTAATCTGATAAGCTCATTATTCTGTGGTTCAGAAATTCAGATCTTCTAGCCCATTTGGTATCAAGTACTACTTCCATTTAGAGGTATTTATGCATTATCTTCTCTTCTCCTTTACTTAAGTCTAGTTTCTCTAGAAGCAGATGTTCTGTAGAATAGCTTGTACTTGATATTTCATCGTGTATTTGCATCGATTGAAGTTGTGCTTTTATGCGACACCCGATAGTTACCACATGCCAAGAATGTAACCTGATTATTCTCTTCCCTTCTATCCATCATAAATTACCAACTCCAATTCTTTGTTTACTTTGTCATTTAGTTCAATTTATATGCTTTAGGTGACGACTTTCATTCTAAACTCCTGATGATGTTAATAACCACGATTCTGTTGCAGGATGCTGTCGATTGTCCTGAATGGATTGTGCCCTTCCATGTCTTCAAAGCTTTGGCAGAAGAGGTAAAAAATTGAAGTATTTAAAAAAAAAAAAAAAATTCTCGGTGCAGGAAATGAAGCCTGTGGTTTCAACATCTTTTCAAAGCTGTCAATGTGTTTTGCTGGTGTTAAAAGCTGGTTGCACTTGAAGTTTTTTAAGCATTTACCTAGACACTTATTTTGCACGCTTGCTTTGAACTTTGGCAGTATGACTTTGAGCTGATTTTTGCTAAGAATAATCATGAGTTCGTGCATGAGAATATGAAGAAACCAGAAAATGTTGAGTTAATGCGAAGACTCGGTGCTTTGGGTGATGGGAACCAAGACCTTAGTAAGTCTTTGTTATGTATCGTTTTGCTTTTTCTTTGAATTTGGTGCATGATGAAATAGCTATTTTTCATGCTGATTTTTGAGTTTCTGTGCCCTTTGGCATCCAGGCACGCTATCACCAGATGAATGGGAAGTAGCTTATCTATACTTGGCCTTTGTCTTGAAAAAGGCAAGCATATCAGTATACATGTTTATTCCTTGATTGAGTAGTCACGATACACTTGTTTCCTCAATTACAAAAGGCTAAAGTAAAATTTGTTATTCCAGCGAGGTCAACCAGATCGGACGCCAGTCAAAAGTAAAAGAGACAAAGGAAAGATGCATCTGGAAAAGGAGGACATTTTGTACATTAGTAGCGAGGTATAATCAGAGAACCATGCAGGATGGTTGCGCTTCAATGGGTGTTTCCCCCCTGCCCTGAAAATGAAGATGGCCATCTGCCTGTGCTTGTTTCACGAGCTTCCAGTGTATTCATGTAAACTGCACAATTTTGTAGATTGAAATAAGACATTTCAAGTGCCAATTTTATGGTTCTTGATAGCTGCATTCTCAGGACGAGGAATATAAATAGTCGAGCAAAGTAAAATATACTGATGGCACCGAAGTGGTGCATTGATAGCATAAACACCTTGACTATAACTCCATGAATTGAAGTGGAATTATATTGAGATACAGCAACTCAATTGTTCAAGAAATATAAATAAGAGTAGGATATGTTCTTGTCAATGTTCTTCTCTTTTATCTGTTCATCCAAGAGAGAGATTGCACAAGAAGTGGGTGCCCTAGAAGAATAAAGCTGGTTTTTCAGATTTACGCATGGAATCGGTGCCAATATGCGATTCCTCTTGTATGCCAAGCATCATCATATGTAATGGATGGTAGAAGTATCGTCGTCGTGTCCTAAGCAATTTTAATTGAAAACAATTGTTTGTATATATCATTGGAATGTTGCTGGCTAGCCATGCATCTCGTCTTACTTGATGCATGCAATAAAAGCACTTGGATCTACAAAATGTCTTAAATGAAGAGTACTAAAAATATAAAATAATAAATTTAGATTCACCAAATTCAAGAAAAGAAAAGGAAATAAACATATTAATTGTCAAAAAATTGTGTCCCTGAACAGAGATCTAAGACGAAGGGAAAAAATAATCTAAAAGTAGAATTTATTCTGTTCTCAAACCCTTCAATTCCTTGCGCAATTTCATCATAATTAAGTGGTGTGGCTCTCAGTGCTCTATCAAACCTCCTCTAATATTTATATTTTTCAACAATTCAATTATTTGAATGTACAGAGAAAAACTGTAGAACACTCGAAAATAAGAAATCGAATCTCATAGATGGCTTGCCAGGGCATTAGGGCTCAATCAGAATTAGATGAGACCTGGAAAAATAATGGAGTTACTCTCATAGATGGATAATTAAAACAAATTAAAAACTGCACATAGATCATTACTTAGGTAAGGAGTCAAGCTAAAATGTTACAGCTTTAAACTTTTTTCGGCATCAATCCCATCATCCATTCAACCATCCAAAAACACAGATAAAGTTGCATGTAGACTCGGCAAATTTACAGGTTGGCTTGCCAGTGAATGGAGTTTTAAAGGCGCCTCAGCACAACCACCATTATGACCATCACTGCCAAAGTCATGAGAGAGGCTCCCAGGGTCTTCTCAGTGGTAGATAATCCGGCATTTTCATCTGCGGCATCGGGTGTGTGCTCTGCGGATGAAAAGCTAAAAATCTTCTGGAAGTAAGCAGATACATTTGTCATCATGTCAACCACAGTAAGCTTAATGTTATTGATGACATCCGTGAGCCTAGTTTGAGAGTTTCCAGTTTCACTTTCATCATCAGATAATTCTGTGAGCTTCTTTGAAGATACGGCTGCATCCTGAGAGTCAGTATCTCCAACAGACTCATTATCTGCAACATATTCCTTATCTGCAACAGATTTGTAGGCTTCAGAGGCAAAACAGAAGGACATAGAAAACAGGAATATAAAAAATAATACGAAGAAAGGAGTGGATTGAAAGACAAAAGGGTACACTTGCTTGTATTCTGTGACTGGAGCAATTCCTGAAGGGCTTCGTTTTCCCAAACTGCATTCCAGACATTTGGATCAGAGGCAAGGGCAGCAACCACAGTCTGGGCATAATACTAAAATCAGTGAACTACAGTCCCAGAGGCTGATTTCATCAACCAAAAGACAGGGTATGTTGGATGCAATGATAGAACATGTGAAAATACACTTCAAAATGTTCAAGAGGCCTTGAAGATCCAATCAAATTAAAAGCCCTCAGGTATTATATATGGGGGCTTATAATTTATAAAACAAAGCGGTACATCAGTTATATATTCTCGGCATGGTCCAGGCCCTGAGAAATCACAGGGGTTTTTGAAATGCATTGACAGCTTAGTGTTCTTAAAGCTAAGCTAGGAAAATAATTGCAACTAACAATACCAAGCATCATCAACCACAACAAAAACATAATTGAAGCTTAATTTAATTCTGTATGAGAAAAAAACATTCACACATATTTGTGCAACTACAACTCTATTGTCAAATTAATCCACCATGAATACAAAATAGTCTAAGCAATAGGAGGAAAGAAAAGGAAAGAACAACTTGAAGGGGGAGAGAGATATATCAGAACCTGAATTTTAGGACTTTCATTAAGCAATGAAAATGCCTGCATAGCATATTTTGGCACAGGAGCTCGATTTGGATCACAGCTAATACAACCATTAGTTTCTAAAAAGTCAGAGTTTGTAAGCGAGTGGCCAGACAGCTGACTACCTCCAAGTGAACTGCCAGTTCCCAAGTTAGGAGACGACGGATATACTCTGTGCATAATAGTTCAGCATAGAAAGATGATAAAGTCAAGAAAAGGTAAATACAATTTCAGGCCACCCGAATCAATATAAGGAACAAAAGGCAAAAAAGTAAATTAATGGCATGGCTAATAAAAAAGAAATTGGCAACACTGATGTTCCATAACTTAAACAAAATATCACACATTCATTTTTAAGCCAATTTTGTATAAAACTGCAAGTGCCAAGTTTAACAACTAAGCTCATCTAGAAAAGTAATAAACGAGATGATCCGCAGAGACAAATAAGCCTCAATTTTCAGAAAAATAAGAATAAGATCTCTGAAATCTTACAGAGGCAATACTATTCAAACACAAAAGAAATGAGTAAACATCAAGGAACATACATTCCTCAAGGTTGGTATTTGATATAATCCCAGCAACCCTCTAAGAAATGCATCCCCAGTTCATAATATTTACTCCTTCAGCAGCTACACTTGCCATGAAAGTGCAATGATAGTGGAGAATGAGATTAAAGATACACAGACACAAACACACAGCAATGATAGTGGAGAATGAGATTAAAGATACACAGACACAAACACACACACACTCTTGAGAGTATTTATATGCCTGGAAGCTTCCCAAAAGGAAGAGAAAAGCCACAGCTTTTTGTCAGCATGTGTACTGGAACTTTCTGATTACCATGCATTTTGGCCACATGCCCTAAGAAGTTACATCAAACTCAAGTTGCTATATATGAACCTCCTCTTACGCTGTCTACCTTGACTCGCACATCTCAAAAGTAGATGAGAGAATATTCAATAAAAATAAAAAGAATTGATATGGGAACTGATCACACCGCATTACTCAAAAACTATGAAAGATATACAGCACAATCAGTACGAGGTCCATCTAAAAATCTCCGCCCAAACCAATCATACATAGAATGCAAAGTTCAATCAACCATTTAAACCTAAACTAAATGAAGACACCAAATAAACCTAAGTAGAAACATAAAACCCAGAATTTAATACAAAAAAAAAATCATTTCGTCAATTCCTGAATTTCGAAGATGCAAGAAACAATAAATTATCCAAAACTCTGAAATATCATGCAAATTTTTATTCTTTTTTTTTCAATAAGAAACAAGAAAGTGTTGAAAAATCTCTAAGAACTTCTACCAATTTCTTCAATAGACACTATAATTACAAAGGTAAAGCTTCATTTCCTCTATACATTCAACAAACAAAGTATGATTTAAAGTTCCATTCTTTTCATTTCTTCTATTATATCAATCACAGTTTCTACAAACTAAAACCAGATGAGAGACAAATCAAAGTCTCAAACTTTCAATTTTTCAAACAAGAATTTCAATAATCCCAATAATTGTAAATAATTTCAAATAAAATTTATACACAGAAAAGAAAAACCCAATAATATCACGTAAAATTAGAAACAAGTAAATAAAAAGAGAAATTTTGAATGAAGATCAAAACTTTACTTTTGCAAAGCATCTTTCAATTCACAAGTAGCCGCCTTAGCCTCCTGCAAACTCGGCGGGGCACCCCAGAAAACAACTCTAGCCACCGGCTCAGCCGAATCCACAACCATCTCCTCCTCAACGCCACCAGCTAACTCCCACTCATCCACCTCCCACGCAGGCCTCTGCATCCCCGCCGCGACCTCACCTCCACTCGCCTTCGACGACATGATCGCCGAAACTGGACTGGATGCGTTGCGCATCGACTGCTCCACCGGCGGTGTTCCGCCAGAAATTCCCCGGCGGATTCCGGCGTTGGCCACTCCAGTTCCTACCACCTTGACCGCTGCTCTCATGACTCCTCCTCCTCCCATAGTTGGTGTTTGATTATGGAAATTGAAAACGCTATGACGTTCCTGGGTTTTTATTTAGCGAAACGATTTCTTTATTTATTATTAGAAGAAGGAGATATGAGAGAGAGGAGTGAGGGATCTATCGGGTTCTTTCTTGTGGTGGTGCCTTGGAGTGGAAGATTTTTGGTTTATGACTTTATTCAAGGACTTCATCTTTTTTAAAGGGACATACAACGAATTTGCATTTATTAATTGTTGCTTTCAAATTATCATTAAATGTTTTTTATTTAATTTTATTGTAATTCTTTGAATTCCAATTACAGCATAGTTGTAATTTAATGAAATCTCATAATTAAGATTACTTTATAGGTAAGAATTAATTTAAAATATAATGTAGTCTTTAAAATTAGTACTAATTTATACTTTTAAAAAGTAGAAATTTTATGTTAAAACTAATTTTTAAAAATATTTATTTTTTAATAGATATTTAAAGAAATGTAATGAAAGTGACGAGGTTAATAAATGAACTCAATTCAATTTTTTATAAATAAGTGAATTCAATTTACTTTTAAATTTAATTTATTTATTTATTGAATTTAAATTTAATATTATACTTAAATTTAATTATAATAGAGTATTGAGCACAAATTTTTAGCCATCGGTGAAGAATCTCGGGGAAAAAAAGAAGTAAAACACTAAATTATCTTATAATTATCTTTTCATATCAATTAAAATAATAATATTACTTTAGCTTCTTTATTTGTTATTTAAGAATATTTTTATGGTTGGAAAGTTATAAAAATAGGATAAATATGGTAATTTACTTTAGGAATCATATATTATACTTGATTGGAAACATAAGATTTTTTAAAATTATCTATATTCTATACCACAATCCGAGGGTAGCTGCCGCAGTCCGGCAAGATACAGCTGCACCGATGTGGTAAGTAGTTGAGGTTCGCAGGAAGGACAAGACCGAGAGCAGAGGATAGATATGCCTGCTAGAATTTGGAGACCTAGTAAAATTGGAGAATACTCACTTGGCATGAGATTTGCACATGGATTCCACAGAATACGACGTCGGAGTAACGAAACATATAACCCCGAAAGCTTTGATCCGTCATAAAGAACTATTTGACAACGTGGTGTAAATTATATTTTAAAAAAATTTAAATTTATTTTTATTAAAATTTAATATATTTTATATGTTTTAGATCGTTTTGATGTGTTGATGTCAGAAATAATTTTTAAAAATAAAAAAATATTATTAATATGTATTTTGGTATAAAAAATTATTTAAAAAACAACTGAAAAATACTAAAAAAAAAAACAGGATCAAGTGTAGATCACCTTCTTACAATTCGGAGTACTTTATTTGATGATTATTTTTTCTTATTAGCGTGTTATTTTAAAAATAGTGGCAAAACAACTCAGTTTAAGAAGAAATTAGTAAATTAATAAAAAAAAGAAATTAGTAAAATAGCATAGTTTATTGGTTGAGAAACACCGTCACTAAATCTTGTCGTTATTTAAAATCATGGCATTTTAAAAGATGGTGAAATAGGGTGCATATAAAGGGAGATGAGAGATGAGAAAGAGAAAAAAACAAAAAAATAAAGAAAAAGACATCAAAAGGCACACTGAAATTTTAATTATAATAATATTAATATCAATATCATTATAAAAATATTGATGATGCTAATTTAATATGAGAAAAGACAAAGAAAAAAAAATCTATAACTAAAAGCATATCAAACCTTTTACTGTGTATTTCACTGAACAATTCACGGTAAAATATTGATCTATTTTCTTATTTATTTTTGTGTTTTAAAAATATTTTTGAAAAAATTTGAAATTTTTTTATTTTTTTTTTCTACTTCAAATTAATATTTTTTTTAAGTGTTTTTCAATCATTTTGATTTTCTAATGTCAAAAATAATTTTTAAAAAATAAAAAAATATATTTTTTAATACTTTTTCAAATAAAATTTAACTACAATTCATTACAACGGTAATGGAAAAATATAGAAAACAGAGAAAGTCTCATCAAATGATATAAAACCAATAACGTAGGTTTTCGTGTTAAAGAGTGTCTGACCTTGGAGATAAAGGCCCAATTGACTTTCCAACACAGATCTCCGCAAGAAGGGATAGCAGAACCAATGCATGGAGGAGGGCATCCGAGGGACAGTCATCATTCACCATCCGAGGTGCAGGCCTACGGAGAGGTCTTGTCAAGGGTGAGCTCCCCGGCAAGCTTGTCGCGGCTAGCTGCCAAGGGCACAAAAGAAGTGGCTTGGTCACCTGAGGCACCGCGTGCACAACCAGAGTCATGATCAGTTTTATTTTCCAAGTCTTTTATGCATGATTTCTATGATAACCACAATATGTGAGTATTGGCTGATCATCAGTCCGCGGATCCTTTTCTTGCATTCAAAAGCTCAAGCAGGTTGATGCATTTTAAAGGGGGTGAGGGTGACATAACATTATTGATTGACTGATTATTTGCAGAATTCGATTTCAATTTCTTCTCATTTTTTTTTAAAAATTATTCTTATTTAGCTTCCACAGATTTGGACAACTAATCCAATTTTATGTTTCTTAAAACAAACAATAAACAATTTTTTTTTTTTTTTTGGGTGGAGGGGGGGGGGCATAAGAAAAACTAAGGAATGACAAGCAGTACCATACAGTTCGATACTGCTCTCGTATAGAAATTATATTTTTTTACGAACAAATCAAAAAAATAACACAGAGTTAATCTAATTTAATCAAATAAAATAACTCGTAATTCAATCAAAACTTAATTGGATTTATTTTATTTTAAAATAATATTATTTTTTATTTATATTTTGACCAACTTATTCAAAAGCCGATAAAAAGCAGGTATGAAACTGATCCATGTATAATTTTATTAGTAAGAACATTAATTAATACAATCTCATAGGTGGAAAACTTACATTACATGTATCTCGAGCATGAGAGCCATCAGCATCCCATGGCAATACATAGTTTTACTCGCATGATTTTCCAAGTTGATTAAATGTCAACTCACCCTTTTAATACTATAATCATTATTTTTATTACTGAATATACTATAATGATGCAGGTTAAATCTTGGACCGTTCTAATGTAACGCAAAACGTAAAAAATAATAAAAAAATTGCTTAAAAGTATGGTTACGGTTATTTTTAAAGTATTTTTTATTTATAAATGTATTAAAATATATTTTTTTATTTTTTTAAATTATTTTTAATAACAGCGCATAAAAATAATCTAAAAACACTAAAAATATATTAATTAAAATAATAAAATAAAAATAATTTTTTATAATACTTTTAGAATATAAAAATAAAAAGAGTAAATACTATACATGTTATTATTTTTTTTAAAAAAATAATAATAAAAAACAATTGAATAGCCATACCTAGCAAGTTGGCCATAATTATTGAAGAAAGTTGAGAACATGACATTTCATAACGCAAAGAAATATGAAAGGACAAAGTAACCAGCCAAAATCAGATTCCAATTTGAAAAGGAGGAGGGGAAGTTAGATGAAAACAAAAGAGTTACAGTCAAGACGAGACATTTCAAGATTTTTAGCAGGTCTCCTCCCTGAAATATCTCACGTATTTAGCGTCAAGATGAAGAATGCTTGTTTTTAATAGTATAATCGTGTTTTTTTATAAAAAAATTAATCTTTTTATTAATATTAAAAATATAAAAATATTTTATTAATATTTTTATAAATAAAAAATACTTTCAAAAATAATCAAAACCAC
>Ga0325404_1000621_pt1 | contig 36039 bp, 17 predicted proteins | sample PopdelMetagenome_18_FD_205664 | JGI IMG/M metagenome (GOLD analysis project Ga0325404, IMG submission 205664) | Populus deltoides microbial communities from Bellville, Georgia, United States - Xylem-Control-R1 | ecosystem: Host-associated > Plants > Phyllosphere > Stem > Wood/Secondary xylem...
GCTAAATCACCCACACAATATGCCGGGTATGTTGCAATCTCTCAAAAACCATTCCATTTTTTTCTTCTGTGAAAAGTTACAATACAATCTCATAGTATAAATTTTGATTTTTTTTTCAAAATATTTTTCAAATATTCAAAAAAATCAAAAAGAAAAAGAAAACAAGAGAGCATGTGTTTTCTGTGCGGTCATTTGCATGCCTTTTTTGTAGTTTTCCATAATTTTCTCCTCTCAACATCCTTTCAAAAAAATCAAATTAAAATATATATATTTTTGACGAATCAATGTTCATTTTTAATTTTTTAATAACTTTTCTTATGGAATCGATATTAACGTTGTTAAAGAAATAAAAATATAAAGAGAAGAGAATAAAAATAAAAATAAAAATATAATTAAAAAGGAGAAGAAGAACCCATGAGTGGCAGGCCTCTCAACTCTCTTTGATGCGGTCAAAACTATATCATAGAATTCATTAGAAATTCTAGTTGAGCCAATTATAAAATCAAGAGCAAAGACGCTCAAAGCTACATTCAATAAGCATATTTAGATTATTTGGACTAAAGTGAAATTCATGTAGGCTACATCTTTAATAAGTGATGATCAAATATTAGTTATTTTAATCTATACATAAGAGGGGCCTAATCCATCTATTTACGAGCTAATTAATTTCGGTAGCTAGAAGATTATTTTTTCTAATGCATGATTTTATGCTAGCTAACAAATATAATTTTTAGTCCAACTATTGGATCGAACTAAAATTTTACATGAAGGTTTAAGAGGCCTTGTTTTATATGTGCTTAAACTTTCATCTTAAACTTTCATAGCAATTGGACTTCAGAAAGGCCTTATGATAAAGTCCTTAAGCTACTATGCAAGATTTGTATTAGTTTCCTAGTTGATTTAAAATTATTTTTTTTAATTTTATTTAAAACTCTTTTATTACCTTTTATCCTTGTTTAGGAAGTTTTCACCTAGTATAAATAGGGTTATTTAGTTTATAATTATTTTTTTTACAGACTTTGATTTCAGAATAATCTATTATGTGTGTGAGAAAAAATTCTTTTATTTTGGTTCTTCATTGAACTTTTATGAGTTATCAAAGAATTAATCAAGCTTCATGGTGTCTTTGATAATTATCATTCACATCTTTTCATAGGTGTCAGGTGGGGTTTCGTTTCTGTAGTTTTTATGTCTGAGTATAGATTATCATTATGTTAAGTTCAATGACAAGCCTGAATTTAGCTTTATTGAGAATTGTCAATTTGACCTTGGGTTTTTGGATCTTATATTCACAAGGTTCGCATTTCTTTTTTTTACTGTCATAAAAAAACCCAAACCCACTAAAAAAACACCATTACCAATCTCTTTTTTGTTGCTCTCCCTCGTATTAGCACCACCACTTAGTTGATTAACCACCACACCAAAATAGTCATCTCTCCACCCATCTCAACCATTGGTCAGCTTCCTTACTAGCTGCTAGTCACTAGCATTATCGATAGCAACATTACCAACACCAACAAACAGAACCATTAACCCACTATGGAGAGGGAGAAACCAAGAGCATTCTCCGAACCTGAAATCCCTTCTTTCATTAAGACTCAACCATTATTCTAGACATATGACGAGCACCACAGTAAAGGTAGGTGGTGTCAAGCACCTATAGAGAGAGAGAATTGATAGAAAGGAGAGGAGGCCAAAACTTTAATGGAGTAGATCTCCTTCTACAGACGTTCATTTATTGCACCATCAATAGGGAAGAGAGGAAAAGGTAGAGGCCCACTTGATCTACTTGGTGGTATGACTTAATAATGATTGGGTGCATGAACCATACATGCGTTATCACAACTCTAAAAGGTTAGTTCCAAACCTTAAATGATTTTTCAGATGATTTCTAACATGATTGCAAAGATTTATGATATTTGAAATATTTTTTGATGTATTCTTTGATATGTGTTTTTGCTGCAATATTGGAAATTTTTATGGGTTTGATTGTAAATTTATGAAATATTTGAAGTGTTGTAGGTTTACACTTGTTGAGTGACAACCTTGGAGGTATGATGCCACTAAGAAATTTATTTTTGAGATGAAATAAGGATGGAAATCAATACACCGCGATGAGGTTGGGAGGATTGGGTTGTATAGGTTTATTCGAGGTGTAATGTTTTGGTCTTGTTGTGAATTATTAATGTGTTGATGTTTCTTTACGATTTGTGAAATTTGTATGTGACACTTGATTTTTATTATGAGTTTAATTTCTGGCATGATCAATTTTGCATATGAATGTGTTTTTTTTTTTAAAAAAAACAAATTAAGGCAAAAGTATTTTGCATATGAATGAGTTTAATCTCTCAATAAGTTTTATGCATTGTGGCATATTATTTCTTTTGTTGTGAGAGGACATGGACTAGGTCAACCTGACCTTATATAGACCCAATGAGTATAAGCAATAATATTTTAAAAATGAAACGCCGATGTGATTGTTAAATATAGCAACACATTCTCGAGTAAATGAATCCATAGAAGTCATTGTCCAAACCAAGTTTGAAACATTTTTACCACTAAATCCCACTACTCAGTAGATCAACCTATAATGATTACTACTTAGACATTTTAGGACTAAGGTATAAGACTCATTCAACAAAAATTACGAGTGAACCCTGATATTATAGGATAAATAAACTTGAACAAAGCATTATCCATGAACCACCATCGTATAATCCAAATGTTTAACAGCCTCTCTTTTTTTTCCTAGGTTTCTAAGGTTGATATTAGCCCTCTTAATTATTCACTGATGTGACTTGATCAACTATTAATAATCACATGTTGTGATGAGACATAAAAATGTCAATTGACCAAAATTAGGATGAAAAACTGAACCATACCATACAATGGCTAGGTTTAACCTTTGACCCAAAGTTTAACTCACAATAGTAAATCTACTATCACCCTATAAATAGACTACCAGTAGATTAAGCACAACAAACTATTAGGAATATAAGATAAGATTAGCAATATAGCTTACCTTGGGTAATACATTTTCAGGTGATAGTATCTTTTTTTTTTTTTGACATAACTAGTTCCTTACCTTAGATCTCTAAATATTTCTAGCGAATATAATATTAAGTGGCGACTCCTCTTTCTATTTTTTTCCCTATGTAAGCTTTTTGTTTTTATGGGTTCATTGCGACGTCGAGTGTGACACACATCATGATCAATATTTCAAGGTTTTGTTTCTAATTAATATTGTATCGACAAAGTATATTTTTTCTTATAAATCTAGAGATATTTATTATTGATGAAATTATTATCTTAGCTTATATATGACACTCATATATTTAACAAAATAAATATTCTTCACATATAATAATCTTAAATTAAATTACACCTTTTCAATACACACATACTTCATTTACACTTAAAACGCATGTTAATTAATTAATCTACAAATATTGGTAATCATCACTCAAAAAGAGAAAAGTATTAATATTCAAACAAATAAAATATACTGACATAAATGTTATGTAATGAGAAATTTGGATCAAAATAACTTATGTTACAGTTTGTAAGTAATTTTAAAACATCGAGAGATTTTTCTAAGCAATAATAGGCGCACATTTCCTTTGTTACTACATAGAAAGAATCTTGGATTTTCTTGTCAAACCAATCCTTCTAATCATTCCTCATAATGTAAATATGCTCCACGGTATCTCCAAGCAAAGTCTAGAGTTTTAATATTTTAGTCATTTAAAGTACCTACATTTTTAAAGCACAAACCAAGTCACAAAATTTAACATTATATTATATGAAAAACTAAAAATAATTCCATTTTTATTGTTTAAAATTCATTGTACACACACACAATTTAACGTTCATTTACTATGCAATTTCACTTTTTATTTATATTTTGATACTTGTAATTTGACTTAAACAACATCCACTTTTACTGTTTAAAATTTATTGTATAGACACTCGTAAATTTTTTTTATTTCTTTAATTTCATCTCTTGAAGTTATGTTACCATGGTTTTATGCATTGGAATCTATCTTTATATGTTTTCTCTCACTTTCCTAGTGTGTTGATAAATGTTCTAACGTTAAATTAGCGATCAATTTTATGAAATAGAGTTTTAGTTTTTTATTAAGAAATAAATCAAGAGATGAAAGATCAAAATTAATATAAAAAAATTAACAAAGAACTTTTCTAATAAAGGTTATTATGTTTTGGTTCTAAATTATATTTTTTACATTCTAGTCCTTTAAGGTTGAGAGAAGAAAGAGAAAGTCACCAAAAAGGTTAAGGAGAGAGAATGCTATCGGGTTGCTTGATTTTGATTTTGGTGTGTATAAATTCAACTTTAAGTTAGGAACTCAATGAATGTAGTTTTCACCTTTAATGATGTCATGAAAACTAGATTGGACCTAAAAAATTTAGATTTGTTTTTATTTAGAGTTTTAAAGCAGAATAAAATGTCTTTTATTGTTGGAAATTGAATTTTAGAAGTCCATATTATATTTTTTTTGCATTTTCTTCAATGAAAATAGTTGAAATTTAAGTGTTTAAATTCAAGATCTTAGACCTCAGTTTTTTGGTAATTGGAGATAAGTCCAATCACTAAAATATATTTCATATAAATAACGTATCATTCATTCTCTTAAAAAAAAAATAGTATGGGCTTCAAAGCCCAATCGCATGGGTCTGGACTTTCAGCCTAAGCGTATTTGCATTGCAAGTCTAGGCACACATGAATCATCATTTGAAGCCCATACAAGCCTTTGGTTAATTCTTTAGGCCTTTATTGTTCTTTCATTTTTTATATCTTACAATAAAATCATATTTAGATAATTAATTATAATTATATAGAAAAATGTATTCAATTATTCCATGTTTTTTAAATAATATTTCACCATTGTGTTGTAATATTTGATATCTTGTTATGATTATATATGAAACTTAAAAGCACAATTTTTTATAAAACAATTATTTGTGTGTGTATCTATATATATATATATATATATATATATATATATATATCATTTTTTATTGTTAGTTTTTATAATATATTTTCTTTAATGAATTATATTTTTATATCTTTATATAGTCGTACAAAATTAATGAAAATATTGTTTTATGCTTTTTTCCTTATAATTACTTCGTACATCATGATAAAATTTTAATGAATAATAGTGCTTTTGATAAATAAAAAAAACAATTGTGTTCCCTAAAAAAATTAAAAAGAAATGAATTGATAATAAAAATGAAGGTTTGGCTATATAAATGTATTTTTTTCTTAATTAATTTAAATCATTTGAGCTTTGAGAAATATTTAATTTAATTGCTTTAAGTTTTGTTTTTCAAATAACCAAGCTATTAGAAACAAATCATTGTTCCATCAAAATAAGAAAAAAACCATAAATAGAAAAATGAATTTTCAAAAGATAAATATATTTTTTCCTCGAAATTTAAATTATTAAAATTTTTAAAAATATTTATTTTAATTATCACAAGAAAAATTTTAAAAACTTATTTTTCTTAAAAATTAAATAGGCAAGGTATATTTGCATCATATATTTATAAGAACAAACAGACATATGTGTCTAGTGAAAAACATTAACCTCCAAAATAAATAAGAGAAAAAGAATAAAATATAAAGAATAACCGAGATAAAAATATGTGCATGTAAATCTATCTTTTGCTTCCTAGAAGGAACGTCAACTTCTTGCTTTATTCTTTAATTAATGTTAATAAATATTTTATGATTTATTAGTTTATATATTTTTCAATTCATTTTACTGAGGACATACATCTTCTTTCCATTTTCCAATTAAAAGATTTTATCATACAAAAACTTGAATTTATAACGTCTATTGTTACCTACTTTTGACCCTACAAAAAAATAAAAAAGAGAAAAATTAGAAAAAAAAATCCAAAATATAATAAGATATACATGAAGAAAGCCTAGAAGATTGTCCAAGTTAATGGTGAAGAACCAAGGTGAGAAGTGAAAAAGTTGGATGACTAAAACGTATAAAATTGACAAAATTAGAAACCCAATTCTGATTGACAAAGGCCCCATTGGTGAAAATATTTTTATTTGGGGTAAATAAATACAAATTTAGATAGGTAAGGACTCAATGAGAATTTTGGACGGATTTAATTGCAAGCAAAATTAATTTTTGAAGTCAATTTAGGTTTCAATTGGAAGAAATTAAAGTCTGGGGTCAAATTACAATGTTAAAAAGTTAATTCAGAGGGTTAATTGTATAAATATTGAAGTTTGATGGACAATTAGAGACTTGATTGAAGAAATTCAAAACCAAAGACCAAACTGAAAATGACGTGTGATTGTAAGGGTTAAATTGACCAAATCAGGAGTCAAATTGAAGAAAATTAAAAGTTTGATGGCCATAAAAGGTCCAAGTGCACAAATCAGAAACCAAGGACCAAGATGAATAGGGCTCTAAACTTTGGGGTTGATGATTGGGTTTGGTAAGGGTGAAATTGTATGAAATTAAGAGTTTGTGAGGTAATTACAGGTGTAATTAAAAGAAATTGTAAGAATATGGATTAAAATGAAATCTGTCAGATCCCAAATTAAAAACTCTAATTTCTAGGGTTTAATCTAGACAACGCGTCATTCAACCACTGTTTAGCTTTTTCTTTGATATTTTTGGCTAATTAAGTAGGCATTTTTAGGCTAATAAATATGGTGTTTTAGACAACATTTGAGGTTGTAACCACCACCATTCAACTGAGAAACACATCCTCTACGAAGATCAGCTACTTCTATCAAATATTTACATCTCATTTTCTTCAACAAACTCAACAATATCTTGTCTCCAATCAGTTATCACTGCATTATATGATTATAGGCTGATCGGGTTGGTATTTTCAAAAGAATGAATGTGAAGCTACAGACCTTCAAAGTGAGCAAGTTTGGATCCAAATGAAAGATGTGCACCCCCTCTACCAAGATCAGTGGTCTTCAACAACGATTATGTCTAAGTTGATCTAACAAAGTCTCGGAAGTTAACTCAACCATCGATGGTTGTGATACTCTTCACAAAACCACTAATATTTTTTGTATGTTCACACTTCAAGCCTTCTCAATGGGTTCTTATCAAAGGTTAGCCATGTTTCTCTTAAGATTAAAAGCCCAGAAACAAGCTCCTTGGTCTCCAGGTTTGGAAAAACCAAAAAAACCTTTTAAAACCAAGTTTGTTGCAAAATCACCATTGAAAAACAAGTATAGGTACAAAGCTTATAGCTGTAAAACGTACTCCAGAACCATCTCATTTTGATCAAAGGGCTAAGCTTTAATCAATCTATGTTTGAACCCATCAAAAACACTAGCAAAACCATATAAATACCACCCTGGAAAATCACAGCAGAGATGGCAAAAAAAGAGAAAAAAGGTTGATAAAGAAAGTTTAAGTGTGAAGGTTTAAGAGCCTAGCACAAGGATTTCTTAAACTTTGAAATGATAGTAAGCTTGTTAAAGCAGTACTTTACAAGGAAAGCAAAAAGGATAGTAGCTACTCTAGGAGCATGAATGTATACTTTATAACCTAAAAGTGGAGTCCATGTGGCCTGCTAGAGTGGTTTTTTTATTATCATTTGGTTTTTAATTATGTTTACAAGCATGAAGATGGGATTTAAAATTTTTAGCAAATAGTGTTGTGGTTACCCCTTTTGTTACATTGATAGTTTGATTCTATTTTCTAAAGTTTTTTTTTTTTATGTTTTAGATGTAATAAAAGTCTTTTATTTAAGCTATTTTTTTTATAAAACAATATTGTTTTAATTTAACTTAAGCAATGGATGTTAAAGTAATGATGTTTATCTTGGATTTACTAGGTTTATTCATGACCAAAATGAGTCTAGAAAAACTAATTTTGAATCCATATTGCATGAACATGTAGACTATTTTAAGTTGATAGTTTTCAGAATTGGAATATCTTGCATAAACTGAATGATTTGATTTTGTTTGTTGGTTTTTTTTATTCAAATATGCTTGGTTATGGTAATGTGGTTTGTTGGAACTAAGAAAGCATGTATTAGAGGACTAAAATGCCATTTCTAGATTTGATAGTGTCTGGTTTTATATCTAGACATTTTTTGGGTTCTAAAGCAGTGTTCTTCGTGTACTTGGAAAGAACATTATCTTAGCCCTATGATTTGGACCAATTTTGGTTCAATTCTGTGCACAAAACCCTTCAAATGACTTTAGTAGTCAATAATCTAGTGTTTATTTACACCAATAATATGTTTTTAGGAGGTTTTAATTCTAGAGTTTTGGTTTTGAATTGAAACCTAATTTGACAAAATTGTGGTTTTTGAGTGATAACCGAAATGCATGAATGCTAGATTATTTATCCTTGCATGATTTTCAAAATGTTTGTGTCATTGGTTTATCCATATCTGGTGTGATTTGAAATCTATGTTGTTAGGTTCATGTTGAATGTTCTTCAGTGTCTTCATGTTCTTTGTTTTTCTAGGTTTTGATAAAATATATTTGATTTTTTGTGTGTTTTTTTTAAGTTTGATCTCATTTGGATTTTGGTTTTTTTTTTTTTTTGGTTTGTTTTTCAGGTCAAACAAGTGGACTTTGGTTCAGTTTATAATCAAACCAAAAGTTCGAGGTGAACCCGATTGGGTCAAAATTAGGTCAAAGATTAAAACCCTGGTTAGTTGGCAATGTTTTTGCTAAATGTTTTCTTTGGTTTAAAGGTGTGTTTGACAAACACTTCCTGAGCCTATTTTATAGTTTTGGTTTTAGGGAAAATGGGTTTTTGCCAAACATAGACTTAAAAAATGATTTCTACTTGTAACATACGGCCTAATCCTTACAAAAAAAAATTTGCATTTTATTTATAAAAAAATTTAGACAAAAAAAAAATTTATATTTTTTTTAGAGAATTTTTGTGTTTTTTTTTTAAATTTGCAAAAAGTTTGTAAAATTCTTTAAGGATTTGATCAATATTTCAATAACTCTAAATTTTTTTTATCTGAAAATTAATGGTTAACATTCTAATATAAATGCTAGACTTATAAGTCTAGTATTTAAATATCTTGAGTTGACTAGAAAATTCTCACAATTATTTTGAATATTCACCAATTTTAATAAAGAGTATTTTTATCATAAAATACGAGTTATGAAATCACTTTCGCCTTTCACAATAGGTGAACCCTGTTAAGGCACCTACATGGATTTTTCTTATAAGAATTTATCTAGGCATATAAGTCCATGATAAATTTGAAATTCCAAATTTATTCATGAGCATAAAGTTTTGTTTTGTGTCATAAACGGACCACCGGTTAGGAATCCACACCTTTAGACCACATCTATACCACACAATGTAGCTTACCTCAAGTAAAGTGCTCTAAGGGTGCTAATACCTTCTTTAGACACAACCAGCTCTTTACCTTGGAATTTCAAATAAGATTGGTCCACCCAGGTCTCCTAGTGACCCTAAACCAAACAACTAGGTGGCGATTCCTTGACCCTAACATCTTGCCAAGTTGCACGCGCTTGTGCGCCATAATGGCGACTCCACTAGGGACCTTTTTTTTTTATAGTATTGGACTAAGCTTGATGTGTTTTACTTAGCCTATGTGATTTGATGTATTTAAATTTTTACTTATTTATGTTTTAACATATTTTATTATACTCATACCATGTACGTTGGATATTGATGAATGACTTCATGCATCACTAATCTATTTGTGATATATTGCTTTGGAATGCACACACATGAAAACTTCATGTTATGTGGGGGTAATGGCTTATCCTATGACTTTCAATTAGGGTTGAAGTTTGTGAAACCATCTGACTATTTGTTGAGTGCTTAGAATGGTAGTGATTGGTATAGTACCATCCCACAACCTACTGAGCCCATTATATTACCTTCACGAGGGTAATTACTAGGATAACATGAGACCTTTTTGAGACTAGATAGTGTTTATCTCAATGTCTTATGTAAAAAGAAACATAGAACCTGCTTATAAGATGTATGTTCCATAATTAAACAATGTTGCATTAAGATATGCTTAACCCTTAAAAGCATCGTGAATTGCAGGACTTAGGGTTGATAAAATGGTCACCATTAAAGAGATGACCTTTGTTGAATACGAGTTGGACTCTGAAACCCTATAGTTGTTAGAAGGGAATTGCTTGAGACTAGATAATAGTAAATTGTCACCCATTAGAAATGAGCTCTATAAACAACTTGAAAAAGCTCATCTTACACATGAAAAGCATCCATAAAGATAGGTTTCTTAAGAAATATAGGAGGATAGTTGAAATCACAAAGGTGTCCATGCATAATTTAACAATTAAAGCCTTGATGTATTTTTTAGACCCCGAGTACTGATGCTTTACTTTTAGGAATGTAAACATATGTCCTACTTTAAAAGAGTATGGTTTACTGACTTAATTTCCTTAAAATATATACAAAATTTACTTCCACCACATACACAACAAAGTGCTAACTGAAGTGACCAAATTAATTAAAGTTCAGATCTCCATAAGATATTGGAAAAAAGTGTTAGTGGTCTGAAGTGGAAAATGATTGAAGAAGTGTTTGAAAGGAGGAAGAATGACTCTTAGATATGTTGAATAAAAGGACAAAATACTTGCTTTAGGAATCTTTAGGTTGATGTTATTTTCAAACCTTACTGGATTAATCAGTTTAGAGGCGGTTACAACTTTTGTTGCATATAAAAACACACAGATAAAAGCTTCAAATGGAGCTGGGCATTAATTAGTAAAGTCCTCAGGATATCCCTCGAGGAGCAACTCCTCACTAGAGAGAAATTGAGAAAGTTTGTAGAGCAATAGCTAGAGGAAAAGGACAAGAAAATCATGTCCTTAAAGAAGCAACTAAAAGAAGTATGAAAACTAATTGCCAAGAAAGGGCTGATATGTCTTTAAGGACCCAAGCTGAGTTAGAAAGCTAGATTAAGTAGTATAAAAGGCTATACAAAAAAATATGATCCTAGAAAGTGAGCTAGTTATAGCAAAAGTCAAAAGAAAAACTATCGAAGTTTTCAAAACTAATTTAGATAATAAAAGAAATAAGATCAACATGTTAGATAAGAAGCTTGATAAAAAAAAGGCAAAGACAAAACATTTTAAAGAAAAGAACAGACTGCTTGAGTGCCACAGTCAGATGATTAACACCTACAACACTCAACTGAATAAGAACAATATGTTACTCTTGGAGAAGAAGAGAAACATGGATGAGTAGATTGATGAAGCCTTTGTCTATGCTTAATGAATTAACCATAATGCCTAGTAGGTTGGAAAGGATGTTCATTAATATCAATAAAGTATGGCTATGACTGATGCTTTTTTTAGAGACATAAAAAACAAAGGTTTTGCCTTCCTCCTTGTAAACGATGATGATAAGTATATTAGCTTTGAAATGCAAAAGTATTCATTAAGTATTAATGAAAAAGGTCATAGACCCAACCTTCTGAGCAATATCTCTTTTTTATGAGTGTTTTTTTTATTAAGAATTAACTCAGACTAAATTATCTCGACAACTATAAAAGGATCGAAAACCTACCTATTTTTATAAGAATGGTGGCCATATATCAACCTGGAAAGTAGTTAAATCCATATCCAACATACATCAGACTGCATAATCATAATCCATATGCATTTATGAATTATAGAATGTGCATGGTAGGTATTTAAAATATAGGTTTCCCAGCTAGAGTCTACAATACTAGGCTTCGTAAAAAAGATGAAAAATAAAAAAAGGGCTCACCTTGAGGCCCACAACCAAAAAGAAATGAAAGACATTAAGAATAGTCTAGCTTACTCGAGCAACTCTTGTGAGCGCAGTCTAGGGAATAGATATCCAGTCAGCAGCTAACCATGTTATCGCTCCCAACAACTTCAATTATCCTCGATTCATAAAATTTAGGGATGAATCCTACTACTAGACCACATGGAACAACGAGCATTCTGAAGACTTACCCGATTATGCTTGCTTAAATGTTAACCACACTAGATCTAATAATAGGGGATCCCAGGAGGTTTAATTCTCTAATAATCAAAAACAAGATAAGTGGGTTGTCTAAGAGGAAAGATTGAGGGCTATTAAGGAATTTGACATCGATGACCAGGTTAGAGTAGCTGAGATATGTTTAATGCTAGATGTAGTGGTGTCCAAGAATTTTAGGGAGTTAGAATTTATCAAGTATGTAGGATTGGAATGCCCTAATACATACTTAAGGTCATACTATAACAAAATGGAAGAAGTCATACACGATGAGAAGTTGCACATCCATTTCTTCCAAGACAACTTGGTTGGTTCTATGTTAAGCTGATACATAACCTTGGATAACACAAAGGTCAAGAAATAGAGTGATCTTGTTGATGCTTTCTTGAAACAATATAAGTTTAATATACATCACTCCGGACCAAACAAGCTTGATTGTGATGGAGAAGAGCAACATGGAAATCATAAGAGAGCATGCTTATAGGTGGAAAAATAAGGCAATACATGTATAATTACCTTTTTTAGAGAAAGAGATGGTGACTCTATTCGCCAATACTTTTAAATCCCTATATTATGAGCATCTGAAGAAGGGGTTTAATGAAAGGAAAAAGAATGTTGAGGTGAGAAATGTGGAAGGAGGTATAAAGGTAAAATGTTATTGTTGAGAGAATGGAACAAAGGATAAAAGCTAGTAGATTATTGAAACTTACCGAGAAGAAGGGGTTTAATGGAAGGAAAAAGAATGTTGATGTGAGAAATGTGGAAGGAGGTATAAAGGTAAAAAGAATTACCAAACCCAAAGTTATCAAAGCTTTGGCTAAGTCGCTTTTGGTAAACCAGTCCACCAACTTGCCAAAAAACCAAGCCGAAAATAATCCAATGAGCGTCTACAAAAGAAATTAAGAACAACTCTTGCCGCTACCTATGCTCTTAGGAGAAATATATGCAAACTTGCTAAGCATAGGTCATATGACTCCTCATCTATTTCCACCACTAAAGCCTCCCTTCCCAAATTGGTATAAACCAGACCTAACCTGTGAGTACCATGCCGGAAATCCTAGCCACAACATTGATACTTACTCAACATTCAAGAGAAAGTTTTTGCAATTATTCAAAGTAGGATGAATAACCTTTGAAGATACTCTCAACATCAATTCCAACCTCCTACCTAATCATACTTTTAGTAATAGGGGAGTAAATGTTGTGGAATTTGAAAGAAAGGAAGATAAGGTTTTAAGGGTAACCATGGATAGGTTGTATGACATATTAATGCAACCCAAATATTTTCCAATAAAAAATGAATCAGGTTAAAAAAAAAGTGACAATTTTTATAGGCTCTACAAAGCAATGAGACATAACATCAATGAATGTGAAGAGTTTCACTATAAGGTGATACAAATAATGACTTATGGTCAGTTATAAATAGAGAATGAGGAAAAATATGATGTCGTGGGTATGATAAGTTTCAAAGGAAAGAAAACATAAATGTGTAAGCTTCAACATACTAGTGCGGTCTACCGAAACTCATCCTAATAAGGATTGTCTTTACTTACAACGTGAACTATAATTCATTTCCTTATAATTACATAAATTCTCCTAATATTGAGTGTCTTGCTCTTGTGTTTCAGACTGAGATTGATGGATTAACTCGAAGTGGTAGGTGTTTTACACCTGAAGAATTAGAAAGGCAACGTAAAGCCAAAGACAAAGAGGTTATAGATGCCAACAAAGAGATGGAAATAAATAAACCCAAAAGTGAGGAATAAGTTGGTAAATTCTTAAAATTGATGGAGCACCATGAGAATAATATGGTAGAGCAGCTAAAGAAAACCTCTACTAGGATATCCCTGATGTCTCTTATCTTAAGTTTTAAGCCACACCGCAATGCACTACAAAAAGTGTTGACCGAGGCATATATGCCCAAGATATAACCTAAAAGACTATGGAGCATCTGGTCAGAAGAATCCATGCAATAAATTACCTATGCTTCGCTAAAGACAAGCTCGATACTTGAGGAAGGGGTCACAATAAACCTCTACGCGTCACTATAAGGTATAAGGATTACACCATTAACAAAGTATTGTTGTACAATAGTTCAACTTTGAATATACTCCCAAGGTATGTGATGGATGAAATGGTAGTTGATTCAACGCATACGCCGCCAAGCACCATAACAGCTAAGGCTTATGACGGTTCCCCAAAGCAAGCGGCGAGAACCATTGAAATAGAGTTGTTCATTAACTTACAAGTGTTTTTAGTAACCTTACAAATGATGGCCATCCACCCATCATACAACATATTATTAGGAAGGCCTTTGATGTACGTCGTTGGTGTCATGACATCATTCTTACATTAATGTTTGAAGTATATTATGAACATTGGTGATAGTTAAAGCTAAAGAGACCTTGACTATGGTGTAAAATGTTGATACGAGGCAGGATGAAAGAGAATTGAAAATAAGAACTCTAACTAGTGTTAATGAAAGGAAAAACTTCATCTCACTGTTATGGGAGTTTGTCGATGTGTTTGCTTGGAACTACGCAGATATACCTAGTTTAGATACTAACATTGTAGTATATAAGATGCTATTAAATGAAGGAAGTATACCTGTGAAGCTAAAACTACAAAGAACTCATCCAAATATAGTGCTCAAGATGAAACCTGAGATAAAAAGGCAATAAGATGTTGTTTTTTTAAAGATGGTTTAGAACCTATAATAGATATCTAACATAGTAGTAGTTCCCAAGAAAGGTGACAAAATCGAAGTATGTATAGACTACATGGATTTAAATAAAGCAAGCCTAAAAGATAACTTTTTTTTTGCCACACATCGATATCTTGATTGATAATACGACACGAAACCTAACGTACTCTTTCATAGGTGGTTTCTTTCAATACAATAAGATAAAAAAAAGGTAACAAAGATAAAGAGAAGACAACCTTCGTTACTCAATGGGGAATGTTTTGCTATAAGGTAATGTCATTTGGATTGAAAAATGCTGGAGTCACTTAACAAAAGGAAATGATGACTCTATTCCATGACATGATGCATAATAGAAATTAAAGTGTATATGGAAGACATGATTGCTAAATCCAAAATGGGAGAAGACCATTGTTAGAATCAGAAAAAACTATTTGAAAGGTTGAGAAAGTATTAGTTGAAGTTGGACCCTGTAAAATGCTTATTCGGGGTGAAATATAGAAAGCTACTGAGATTTGTGTTGAGTAGCTAAGGTATTGAAGTCGACCCTGATAAAGTAAAAGCAATTCAGGCTATATCAACTCCTAAAATAGAAAAAGAAGTAAGAGGGTTCTTAGGTTGTTTGAATTACATTGCTCAATTTATATATCAAATGACAGTAACTTGTGAGCCAATCTTTCAACTTCTTCAAAAGAAAAATCCTTTGGTATGGAATGAGGAATGCTATGAAACTTTTGATAAATCAAGCAGTATTTGCATAATCCACCTTTGCTGGCATCTCTCGTGCCTGACAAACCATTGATTTTACATCTAACAACAACCAAAAAAGGAATGGGATATGTACTCAAGCAACATGATAAGTTTGGTAAAGAAGAGAGAGCAATCTATTATCTGATTAAGAAGTTCACAAATTACAAGTCCAGATATACAATGGTAAAAAAGCTTTATTATGTACTTGTATGGGATACAAAACGACTTCGATAATATATGTTGTATTACACTTTATGATTGATTTCAAATTGAATCCTTTTAGATATAACTTTGAAAAGCTTTATTTATCAAACAGAATAGCAAGATGACAGGTGTTGTTGGCTAAGTATGACATATTGTACATGACAAGAAAAGTCATGAAAAGAAGTGTTATTATTGATCATTTGGCAAACAATGCAATTAAAGATTATGAGCCTTTGAATTTTGTTTTTCCATATGAATATGTGCTGGTGGTGGAAAAAAAAAAGGAATCAGACTAGTGGATAATGAATTTTAATGGAGTAGTAAATGTATATGACAATAGGGCAAAAGCGATGATGATTTCTCATAATAGAAAGCAATACCCTATTTCAATTAAACTATAGTTTAAGTGCACCAATAATACGACTGAGTATAAAGCTTGCATCTTCAAATGAGAAGCTGCATTAGAATTGAAGATAAAGAAACTTGATGTCTATAGAGACTCAATACTGATAATTTATCAAATGAAAGAAGAATGATAGACAAAAGATGAGAAGTTGAAGTCATATCAAGAATATCTATCCAAACAAGAAAAAATGAAATAAATTCCACTCATATGAAAAGAAACAAAAACCAATTTGCTGATACTTTGGCCACCTTAACTTCCATTGCCAAAATTGATTATAGGAACATAGTGCAACCCATAAGTATTGAGGTCAGAAATTCTATGGCTCACTGTTGCTCAGTCAAAAAAGAAGTGGATGAGAATTAGTGGTATAATGATATCAAACAGTTTATCCAACACCGAAAGTATCCTCTAGGGGCATCCAATACAAATATGAAAACCTTGTAAAGGTTAGCCATGAACTATTACCTTGATGCAGAAGTGTTATACAAGAGATCGTTTGATGGAACATTGTTGAAATGCTCGAATGGGACAGAAGTAAAAAAAAAATGCTCCGGAAAGTTCACAAAAAGATTTGTGCAACTCATACTAGTGGACATATGACGGCTAGGTAAATATAAAGGTTGAGGTATTTTTGATGACCATAGAAAGAGATTGCATAGAATATGTTACAAAATGCCACAAATATCAGGTGTATAGTGATAAGATAAATGAAGCTCCAACTCCTCTATTCAATTTGACATCTTCATGGCCATTTACAATATGGGGAATCGATGTAATTGGGCCTATCAATCCAAAAGTCAACAACAAACATCAGTTTAGCCTAGTGGCCATTGATTATTTCACAAAATGAGTGGAAGCGATTTCATATATTCATGTAACCCAAAAGGTAATGAAGAGATTCATCGAATGAGATTTAATCTATCGTTATAGAGCTCCTGCACATATAGTGACTAATAATACTCAGAACTTCAATGGAAAAATGATAGTAAAGCTTTGCGCAAAATGAAAAAACTCAAGCACTCAGTTCATCTCTATATAGGCCAAAGATGAACGATGTTGTAGAAGCTTCCAACAAGAATATCAAAAGGATTATATAGAAAACGGTAGTCACATACAAGGACTGGCATGAAACCTTTTGCTCAGCATGCATATCACACTGCAATAAGGACATCTACAGAAACTATACCTTATTACTTGGTTTACGTGATGGAAGAAGTAATGCAGCTAGAAGGAGAAATCATGTCTTTAAGGGTACTGATGGAATCAGAACTTGAGGAAGCTGATTAGGTCAAGATGAGATACAAGAAGTTAAATCAAATCAGTAAAAGAAGGTTGCTTGGAATTTGTCATCACCAATTCTATCAACAAATAATGGCTAAAACACATAACAAGAAACTAAGACCAACTAAGACCCAAAGTATTTCAGGAAGGAGATCTAGTGTTGAGAAAGATCTTGCCTCTATCTTGCGAAGATCAAAGTAAATGGACATCCAACTACAAAGGCCCATATGTAGTGATGAAAGCATTATCTAGGGAACTTCGTTATTGATAGGAATGGATGAAGACGACTTGCCTAGGCTTGAGAACTCTAACTCTATAAAGAAATACTATGCATAATGTACTTATCTTCTTTAAATCAATAAATCTTGGTTATTCATTTTTGTTACATTTTGTGTATTTTGCAAATGATCTCAAAAGGTTCATCAGAAAATACTTTTTTAAAAATACTTTTCTCTTAAACAAAGGATTTCTATATTTGACTTTGGCTAACGATTTAAAAAAAAAATTAATGATTTTTCAAGAGCAAGGATTCACCTAGCAACTCCGTAAAAGATGGCTAAATACCCAAAAACCCAAATGGATGACCCATCTATGAAATTTTGTTGTGCAAAAGCTACATAAAACTAAGTTCAAGAAGTTGTCATGAGTTTTGAACTCGTAAAACAATTTCACACAAATCACTATGGTAATGAGGTCAAAATTTATCAGTCCTAATCAATCTTACTTAAAATGATGAAAGACCATTTTTATCTCAAAAACCCAAAGGGCATTGATATCTTGATATGAGCAGGTAAAGAGATTTCACAAAAGAAAAGATAATTAAGTGTTCAATCAAAGGTTTATAGTGAAAAAAAAAACTGGAAAAATCCCTTATCTCAACTTCTAAAAGCGAAGGTCTTTGATACAATAAACATATCCTCAAAGAATAGCAAAAAAGGATGAAAGGACATAAAGAAGTGAAAGTGATCCTAGACCCATAAAAACCCTTACACACCATTTGAGCCTATGAACTCTTTTTCTTTGGTAGCCATAAAACTTCGCCTTCATTACATACTTTGAAAAGTTCATTCTAATTAAGTGAGCGGGAAAGACTATTAAATACCGCTCTTAAAATGTAAGGAACAATTTATGAGAATCATAATGAAATGAAAAGGTATTCATCTTTGTTCATGTTGAGAAAATCCAAACATAAGACTTCCAACAAATAGTTGATATTTTTTTGAATCGAATGCAAAATAGGTCATCTCCTAAACCAGTCACCATTATGAAATATCTTTCTTTAAAGACTAATACAAATCATGAGAATTGCATGAACATTGTTATTTGACATGTCATTACAAAATCTCAAGTTTTTGAAAAGATAGTAAATCTTGTGAAATCTTTGTTGGAAAAAACACCATAAATAAAAGTCAAAACATGTGTCACAAGTATTTGAAAAAAAAACATGAAAAAAAATATTGTCATAAGATAAAGAGTTTTAATTCATTTTCAATTAGGAAAAATATGATAGCATTTGCCACGACCTAAATGCTCAAAAAAAAAAAGAAGGCTACAAAGGCAGCTCGCATGAACTTGTTTGAGTAAACTAGGCAGGTGAGGAGGCAAGAAAGACCACTTCATAAATTACAACCCTCAACAATAAAAGAAGAGATTATAAAGAAAAGAAGGGGCTATATTTCGAAAGGCATACATTGCATATGATTTAATTCAACTTTGAAATAGTGTTGGTGTAGAATTCACCAATTAAGAGGAAAGGTGGTGAAATTTGCATGGGATAATGAAAGATGAGAAATGGTAAAGACATCTCATCTATAGGGTATGCATAACTAAGGCTATAAGACAAGTCACTCATTTTAAGAGTTTACCCTTAGAAGGTATTTTGTTTTGAATTTTGAAAGAATTCAAAGTAGATCCTAATATTTGAAATTTGAAAATGGTAGGTCACCCATGAAAATAAGCCAATTTTTGGAATTTTAAAATGGGCAGGTCGCTCGTGAAAATAGACCAATACCAGGGAAGTATGGAGGCTTACTGAAATTCTTTTTGAAATTTAAAAAGGTAGGTTGCCCGTGAAAGTAGGCTATTTTTTTAATTTTAAAATGGTAAACTTGCTCGTAAAAATAGACCAATTTTAGGAAGCATAGAGGCTTGCTGAAATTATTTTTAGAATTTGAAAATTACAGGTCGCCCGTGAAAATAGGCTAATTTTTTAATTTTAAAATTGACACGTCCATCATGAAAATTGATTAGTACTTAAAAGTGTATTTTTATCAAGGTTTTATTTCATCATTTTTCACTTGAAATATCAATAACTCCTTAACTAGAACATGTTTTATAATATCATGTCTAATACTATAAGATACCTTTAATTTATGGTAAATATTCATCTTAAATGCAGGCCTATCATATAAATGAAGGGATTAATTGATGAGTTTAAATACTGAAATTGAGAAGACAAAGAGAGGGCCAAGCTTAGAAAAGATATGGTGGTTTAGTCCAAACTGGAACACTGTTCAGTCATTGGGTCATATCTGGAGCTGTAGATCTTGGATTTCAGTGTGGTTTATATGGCTAGAAAGCTAAGACATAGGCCTAAAACATTTAGGAGAGTCTAAGACTCAATTCTGCTGTTTGGAAGTCCAAATATTAGCATCAAAAGAGAAGTCTGAATCTGTCCTGCAGCTCAGACACTGTTCAATTTTTAGCCCATATCTCAAGTTCTAGAAGTCCAAATGCACCGATTATTTTTATGTTGGAAAGCTGAGACAATTTCATAGAACTTTCATAAAGATATTCTGTTCAAATTCTGACGTTAGCAATGATGTTTTGTTCAGACAAGAAGATAAGGATTGTCACCAAGTCAAGATATGGTCACCCACTCAACAATTAGTCATCAAATCAATAGTTCCAAATTTTGGCCTATAAAATGAGGCATTTGCCATGTATTTAGGAATCTTGGTTTTCAGATCAAGATCATGTTCTTGCTCTCTCTCTTTATATTTTTGTAATGCATAAGTTTTGTTTATATTAATCTCTTATTTATGCTTTTCATTTCCTTTCCTTTACTTAGTTTACTTATATCTTATTTATGTTCTTATCTTGTTTATTTATTTTTCTCTCTTTCATTATGTTTAGCTAAGTTTATTATGTCAAGGTGAAAAGGTTACACTAATAGTGTAAGAATAAATATAGTATAAACTCAACATGGACTTTAATATTTGATACTAACATGTTTTGTATTTGTTATCTTGTTCACTTTTAATATTTTGCTTGTTAAATGGTAAATCTAGATTTATATTGTATAACTCTTGGTACAACAAATACTTGGCTTTTTTATAGCCCAACCGTATGGTATAACCGATACCTGTGCTATAAAAGGAACTTGATTTGTTGTTAACATAAGTTGCAATCATAAATACCTGACAACATTTACAAATATTAGCATTATTCGAATAAGATAACTAATGTAATTATTTTAACAATTTATAATTCGATTGGAACCTCGTTTGTGTGTGGTTTCTAGTTGAGTAATAAAAAGATTTTATACTATACTTGTTTGAAATACCATTAATGGCTCATCTAACCTTGATAATTATTTTATCCTTATTTAATCCTTATATCAATATCACATCTCAAAGCTCTCTTCAACTCCTTTTATGTTATTATCTATTTCTTTACTTGTAGTTTATATAGTTAACCTCCATGAGGTTCGACCCCGGTCTTGCCTGGTTATTTATTACTTCGACACTCCTGCACTTAGGATAAGACATCAATCTTTTGATCGTGTCAAGTTTTTAGCATCGTTACCGGGAAGGTAAATTCTTGAATAAATTATAATATTTATTTTATTTTCTCTTTTCACTTTTCATTTTATCTAACTTTTGATTTTTTTTGTTTTGTTTTGTTTTGTTTCTTTTTTTCTTTTCTTTTCTTCCTTTTATTATCTTCCTACACGTGCATGAGAGTTTGGTCATGTACATTAAGTGGTAGACTTTGTAGGGTATCCTTATCGTTTTAAGAAAATATGGCCAAAGAAGATAACGAGTCGCTTCATAATGAGAATAATGAGAATAACCGTGTTAAAACACTTAGAGACCACATGAATCCCACAAGAACAAGTGCACCCTCATGCATAGTTTTCCCTTCTGATGCATCTCATTTTAATTTTTAAGTCAGGTATTATTCAACTTTTACCTTCCTTTCATGGTTTAGATCTAGAAAATTCATACTTGCATTTGATAGAATTTGAGGAGGTATGTAACACCTATAATGAGTTAAATTGTAGCATGAACACCATCAGATTAAAGCTTTTTTCTTTTTATTAAAAGATAAAACTAAAACATGGCTACAAAATCTTAGGTCAGGATCCATTTGTGCTTGGGATGAAATGCAACAATAATTTTTAAAGAAATTTTTTCCACGACAAACTCTTTCAAAAGACAAATCATCACTTTCACTCAAAAATCAGGAGAAACATTTTACCAATGTTGGGATAGGTATCGAGACTTGCTTAATACTTGCCCTCATCATGGTTTTAAAATATGGAGATTGGTTTCATATTTTTATGAAGGGTTAACACCTAGAGATAGGCAAATGGTTGAATTGATGTGCAATGAAATTTTTAAAGATAAAGACCCTGATGAAGCAATAGAGTACCTAGACTTGCTAGCTGAAAATGCTCAAAATTAGGACACTACAGGTACTTATGAGGCCCCGGGTAAAACTCAACCTCATACATCTAGTGGAGGTATGTATAACCTTAGGGAAGATCATGACCTCCAAGCCAAATTTGCATCTTTAGCTAGAAAAGTCGAGGCACTAGAATTAAAAAAGAAAGGTAAACTAAAATCTGTTCAAGACATTGTGTGTCAAATCTGTGAAACCAATGAACACTCAACCAATGACTGTCCAACTTTGCCTTCTTTTAGGGAATGCCTCCATGAACAAACCCATGCTTTAAATAGTTTCCAAAGGCCCAATCATAACCCATACTCATAAACATACAACCCTAGTTGGAGAAATCACCTAAATTTTAGTTGGAAGAGTGATGCACAAACTTCACAATCACCGTTTCAAGCACACCATAATTTTCAAAATTCTAATGGATATGCACCTCCTAGAAGAAATCTTGAGGAAACATTGCATGCATTCATTGAAAAGCAAGAGACAATCAACACTCAACTTGATCAAAGCATGACAGATTTTAAAGATACTCTTACAAAGTTCACATCTGCTCTCAGTTTTCAAGAGAAAGGTAAGTTTTCATCTCAACCACAGCAAAATCCAAAGGGGTAATACAATGCAAATACAAGTTATTCCGGAAGCCAACACATGGATCAAGTCAAATCAATCATCACTCTTCACAATGGTAAGGTTATTGAAAAATCCACTCTTAAACCTTGTGAGAAAGATGATAGTTAATCTCTGAGGGTAAGGAAGGGGTTGAATCTAAACATTGCAAAGAAAAGACTGATTTCCCGCCAGCACTTCCATTTCCTCATGCTATGACCAAACAAAGGAAAGTCAATCACAACTCTAAAATCTTTGAAACTTTCAAATAGGTAAGGATCAATATACCTTAGTTGGATGCTATTAAATAGGTACCTTCTTATGCTAAATTTTTAAAAGATCTGTGCATTGTGAAGAGAAAAACGAATGTGAAAAAAAAAGCTTTTTTTGCTGAACAAGTAAGTGCTATTCTTTAAAACAATAATGCTTTGAAATATAAAGACCCTAGTTGTCCTATAATTTCATGCTTTATTGGAGAACATAAATTAAAAAAGCTTTACTTGATCTTGGAGCTAGTGTGAATTTACTTCCATATTCAGTTTTTCAAAGTCTCAATCTAGGTGAGTTAAAACCAACTTCTGTAACTCTTTTACTTGCTGATAGATCTGTAAAAGTGCCTAGAAGAATAGTTGAAGATGTGTTAGTACAAGTTGATAAATTCATTTATCCTGTCGATTTTATTATCTTGGATACACAACCTGTTGAATCATGTAATTCATTTCCTGTTATTTTAGAACGTCTGTTTCTTGCAACTTCTAATGCATTGATTAATTGTAGGAATGGATTGATGAAGTTATCATTTGGAAACATGACATTAGAGATGAATATTTTTAATATTTGCAAGCAATCTGGAGATGATAATGATTCACAGGAAGTAGATGTTATTGAAGAATTAGTTTATGATCAATTTGAATCCACCGTGAGTAAAACAAAGTTTGACGAATATGAAGATTTGCAAATGATTTATTCTCAAGAAGAAATCAAGGACAAAAAATGCACCGAAAATGTTGATACGGATCTTTTATTAAGATTGACAATAGATTCGACATCCGATATCATAACAATCGGTGATTACTTTCCTGATGAATCCTTACTTTCTTTTAGTCCAATGCCTTGGTTTGCTAATCATATTAATTTTCTTCCACTAGGAGATTTGCCAGCTCACTAGAGTACCGAAGATAAAGAAACATTTTTGAACGAAGTGAAGAACTTTTATTAGGATGACCCTTACTTATTCAAATATTGTCCTGATCAAATATTTCGAAGATGCATATCAAACAATGAGGTAAGTAGTGTCATTAAACTTTGTCATTCCGATGCATGTAAAAATCATTTCTCGTCAAAAAAGATGAATTCAAAAATCTTACAATATGGATTCTATTGGCCCACCATGTTCAAAGACACACATGTGTTTTGCAAAGCTTGTGAAAATTGTCAAAAGTCAGGATTTATTTCAAAACATAAGGAATCTTTAGATAATCTTCTATTGACTTTTGGGACATATCCTAATGGTATTGTGCATTGTGCATTTCATAACTTATAACCCCATTTTCATAAAAAAAAAATGCTCGGCATAGTCTTGGGAATCTGACTATAAAAGACTTTGTTTGCCAGTTTTTAAGAAAACTAGATGGGAAGTCTATCCCCGACCCATAGAGGGCGTTTAAGTCGTTCTTGGACGTAAAACCAAGGAAAGATATGAGCCATAATCACAACTACCTTTATATACACATGCTTTTTCAATAATAATAATAATAATAATAATAATAATAATAATAATAAAGAGAGAGAGAGAGAGAGAGAGAGACTCTAGCTGGCCTACATATAGGTGGTATGATTGCATTTTCAATTTCTCATCTATAAAATCTTCTCTTTCTTCCCTTCATTTCTACTTAACCCATACATTCAACACATATAGAAGTATGTATAAATGGTAGGTTCCTCAAGTCATCACATAAGAAATATTTATATTTTTGGTGGATCCAGTCTTGGGAAAGAAAAGGAGTTTTTAGAATCAGCAAATCATCTTGGTTAGGTACTAGCTAAGAGAAAGATTCATTTAGTGTATGGAGGAGGCAGCCTTGGGTTAATGGGGGGTGTCAATAGCTGTATTTTTAGGAGGCAGTCAAGTTTTAAAGGTGGTACCCAAAGCTTTAGCAAAAGGGGACATCATTGGAAAAACAATTGGAGAGGAACTACAGGTCTCCACAATGTCTGATCGAATGAATGTGATGTTTAACTATGTTGATGCCTTTATTGCTTTACCAGGTGGTCTGGGCACATTGGAAGAGATCTTTCATATTTGCTCTTGGGCCCAATTGCACATTCACTATAAACCTATAAGTTTGTTAAATGTTAATGGTTTTTATGACAATTTGTTTTCTTTTCTTGATCAAGTTGTGGAACATGAATTTTTATCTTCAACGTGACAAATCATAATCTCTGCTGCTACTGCTGAACAATTGATTGACCAACTACAATCTTTTATCCCTGTAATTGATCCCTTCATAAGTCGCATAAATATGTCAACTATGGAATGCTGTAAAAAGTTTAGATTAGATTTGAGCCTTCGTTTGTGAAACCTTGTGTCTTTTGGTTTTATTAATAGCATAATATTTGTGTTTTGTTATTTCTTATATTTGTTTAAGTGTGTTTCAGGTTTATCAGTGTTTGTTGTTTTAGGTGATGTCTTCTATACTCTATCTTTCTACCTTAGGACATTGAGGACAATCTCTCATTTTGGTTGGGGGGAAAAAGTAGTAGTTGATACTAAAAAAAAATTAACTAACTGTGTTTTCTATTTCATAAACCATTTGCAAAACTATTGTTACTAGGATGACAGAGTAAATGAGGAATTTTAGTGACTCTTGAAATACATCTTACTAAACATTTTCCAATGGTTATTTGTAATATTCATAACAAGGTCTATCAAAATACTTCTTGAAATATTCAGGTTTACAAACTCTCGCATTGTTATCACTTGAATCTGCTCATATACTCATTTAACAAGTATTCTTAAACCTTCATTTTCACACACACACTTTAACATATGATTGTGGGTTGCACATTGAATTATTACATTCTTTATGTTCTTTTGTTAAATGTAACAACTAAGAGAAAGTGATAGTATATAATTTGCAAAAAAAAAAAAACAAATTGATAATATTGATGATAATAAAAACGTAGATAAGTTTGGTTTCGTAGCCTCCCTAACCTAAGCAATTAAGCACGAAAGGGTGTTTTAACACCTACTACCCTAAATTCAACTAACTTGGGAGCTATTAGCCTAAAGCTTGTTACATGGGTTAAGGAGAAAAGCTTAAGAGAATCAAACATTGCATTATCTACGTATTAGTATCTGCAACCCGAGTTACTAAGCTCGTAGGAGTATCTCAACACCTAATGCCCTAAGACCAACTAGTCTGGGAGTCATTAGCCGAAAGCTCGTTACATGGGTTAAAGATGCATTGTGTTTTAAGTTATATGTATATATACTAAAAAAAAATAATCCCAACTCAAGAAAATTAACCTTAAACATTAGAACAGAATATTGTTTTCTTCTAATAAAAGCCCCATCATCTATGTTTTCATACATTGAGCACATAAAAATGAAGGTTTATTAATATTTTGTTTAAGAGGTATTGAGCAGATATATAAATTTAATGACAGTTTGTTTATCTGAATAGATTAATGAAAGTTGAATGATGAATGCCTTGCTTTGTGGAACTTGCAAATTGTTTTTCTATTTTAACACTTTAATTACTAGGGACTAGCAATAAGCTGGTTGAGGGGTGTGATTAGTACTTAAAAGTGCATTTTTATCAAGGTTTTATATCATTATTTTGCACTTGAAGTATCAATAACTCCTTAACTAGAGCATGTTTTATAATATCATGTCTAATACTATAAGATACCTTTAATTTATTGTAAATGTTCATCTTAAATGCAGTCCTATCACATAAATAAAGGGATTGATTGATGAGTTTAACTACTGAAATTTAGAAGACAAAGAGAGGGCTAAGCTTAGAAAAGATATGGTGGTTCAGTCCAAACTGGAACACTGTTCAGTCATAGGATCATATCTAAAGCTGTAGATCTTGGATTTCAATGTGGTTTATATGGCTAGAAAGCTAAGACATGGGCTTAAAACATTCAGGAGAGTCCAAGACTCAATTCTGCTGTTGGGAAGTCCAAATTTTAGCATCAAAAGAGAAGTCTGAATCTATCCTGCAACCCAGCCACTGTTCAATGTTTAGCCCATATCTCAAGTCTAGAAGTCCAAATGCACCGATTATTTTTCCTAGAACTTTCATGAAGACAATTTGTTCAAATTCTGATGTTAGCAATGATATTTTGTTCAGACAAGAAGATAAGAATTGTCACCAAGTCAAGGTGTAGCCACCCACTCAACAATTAGTCATCAAATCAATAGTTCCAAATTTTGACCTATAAAATGAGACATTTGTCATGCATTTAGGAATCTTGGTTTTCAGATCAAGATCATGTTCGTGCTTTCTCTCTTTATATTTTTATAATGCTTAAGTTTTGTTTATATTAATATCTTGTTTATGCTTTTCATTTTCTTTCCTTTACTTAGTTAATTTATAACTTATTTATGTTCTCATTTTGTTTATTTATGTTTCTCTCTTTCATTATGTTTAGCTAAGTTTATTATGTCAAGGTGAAAAGGTTACACTAATGGTGTAAGAATAAGTATAGTATAAACTCAACATGGACTTTAATGTTTGATACTAACATGTTTTTATCTTGCTCACTTTTAATACTTTGCTTGTTAAATGGTAAATCTAGATTTATGTTGTATAACCCTTGGTACAACAAATACTTGGCACTTTCATAGCTCAACCATATGGTATAACCGACATCTATGCTATGAAAAGATCTTGATTTGTTGTTAACATAAGTTATAATCATGAATACCTGACAACATTTACAAGTATTAGCATTATTCGAATAAGATAACTAATGTAATCATATTAATAATTTATAATCCGATTGCAACCTTCTTTGTGTGTGGTTTCCAGTTGAGTAATAAAAAGAGTTTATACTATACTTGTTTGAAATACCATTAGTAAATCCTCTAACCTTGACAATTATTTTATCCTTGTTTAATCCTTGTATCAATATCACATCTCAAATCTCTCTTCAACTTTTTTTCTGTTATTATCTATTTATTTATTTGTAGTTTATACAGTTAACCTTCCTGTGGTTCGACCCCAGTCTTGCCGGGTTATTTATTACTTCGACACTCTTGCACTTGAGATAAGACATCAATCTTTTGGTCGTGTCAAAAATAGACCAAATTCAGGGAAGCATGAAGGTTTGCTGAAATTCTTTTTGGAATTTGAAAAGGGCAGATGGCCCATGAAAATGTGCTAATTTTTTAATTTTAAAATGGACAAGTCGCCTGTGAAATAGACTAATCTTTGAATGTCAAAAGGGGTAAGTCACCCATGAAAACAAATCAATTTTTAAATGTCAAAAGGGGCAAGCCGCCCGTGAAAATAGACTATTTTTTTATTTTAAAATGAGCAGGTCACTCATGATAATGAGATCGTTTTTTTAAAAAAAAAATTCTTTTGAATTCCAATATGGGTGGAGGATCACCCAATAAAACCGCTAGACACTTTTTTCTTTACAAGCTCACTATGCAAAACATTGATTAAATTTTTTTCTATAAGCATTGTAAAGAGAGCATCTATTGTTACTCACTTTTGACCCTAGAAAAAAATCAATAAAAGAAAAGAGAAAAAAATAGAAAAACAAATCCAAAATATAAGCATGAAGAAAGCCTAGAAGATTACCCAAGTTGATGGTGAAGGATCAAAGTAACAAGCGGAAACGTTGCAGGATCAATACATATAAACTTGACAAAATTAGCAATCTAATTCTGATTGAAAAAAGGCCTTATTAGTGAAAGTATTTTTATTTTAGGTAAAGAAATACAAATTTGGATAGGTAAGGACTCAATGAGAATTTTGAGTGGATTTAATTGCAAGAAAAATTGATTTTTGAAGTCAATTAAGGCTTTAATTTGGTCAAATCAGGGGTTTAATTGCATAAATATTAAAGTTTGATAGGTAATTAGGGACTTGATTGAAAAAATCAAAAAACATTGACCAAACTAAAAAGGCGCATGATTGTAGGGGTTGAAATTTACCAAATCAGGGGCCATTGAAGAAAGTTAAAAGTTTGTTCCAAACAAGCTCATTAGTCTCCAAGTTTGGGAAAACCTCCAAAAATCAAGTTTGTTGCAAAACCACCTTTGAAAAACCAGCATAGGTATAGAGCTCATAGCTATAAAACGTACTCCAAAACCCTTTACTTTTGATTAAAAGGCTAAGCTTTGATCAATCTATGTTTGAACCCATAAAAAACCCTAGCAAAACCCTATAAATACCCTATAGAAAATTAGAGCAAAGAGGAGAAAAAAGAAAGAGAAAAGGTTGATAAAAGCAGTCTAAGTGTGAAGGTTTAAAATCCTAGTATAAGGATTTCTTAAGCTTTGAAATGGCAGCAAACTTGTGGAAGCAATACTTGACAAGGAAAGCAAAAAAGGTAGTAGTTACTCTAGGAGCTTGAAGGTATACTTTATAACTTAAAAGTGGAGTCCAAGTGGCCTACCTAAGTGATTTTTTTAATTATCATTTGGTCTTTATTTATGCTTCCAAACATGAAGATGTGATAGTGTTGTGGTTGCTCTTTTTGTTACAATGATGGTTTGATTATATTTTCTGAAGTTTTTTAAGATATATTTTAGATGTAATAAAATTCTTCTATTTAAGTTGTATTTTTTGTTTTATAAAACAATGTTATTTTAGTTTAATTTAAGCAATACATGTTAAAGCAATGATGTTTATCTTAGATTTAATAGGTCTATTCATTACCAAAATGAGTCTAGAAAAAACAATGTTGAATCCATATGGCATAAACATATAAGCTGTTTTAAGTTGGTAGTTTTTTTATTTAGAACATCTTGAATAATCTGGATGATTTGATGTTGTTTTTTGGTTCTTTTGATTCAAATATGCATGGTTATGATAATGTGGTTTGTTGGAACTAAGAAAGCATGTTGTAGAGGCCTAAAATGTTATTTCTGGGTTTGACAATGACTGGTTTTATATCTAGGCATTTTGGTCCAATTATTTACACGAAACCCTTTGAGCGACTTTATTAGTCAATAATTTAGGGTTTATTTGCATGAATAACATGTTTTCAGTAGTTTTTAATCCTAGGGTTTTGGTTTTGAACATAAACCCATTTTGACAAAATCGTGATTTTTGAGTGATAATCGAAGTGCATGAATGCTAGATTATTTATCTTTGCATAATTTCCAACATGGTTGTGTTTTTGGTTTGTCCATATTTGGTCTGATTTGAAATCTACATTATTGGGTTCATGTTGAATGTTCTTCGATATTCTTTTTTTGTTTTTGTGTTTTTTTTTTAAGTTTGATTTTATTTTGGATTGTGGTTTGGGTTTTCTATTTGTTTTTTGGGTCAAACCAGTGGACTTTGGTTAGGTTTATGGTCGAACCAAAAGTTTTAGGTCAACCTGGTCGGGTCAAAGGTTAAGACCCTGTTTTGATAGAAATAATTAGCAAACACCCCCTAAGCCTATTTTAATAGTTTTTGTATTAGGAAAAAATGAATTTTTATCAAATATGACCTTAAATAAAAAAAAAAAAGTTATTTCTATTTATTGCATACAACCTAATTCTTACAAAAAATTGCATTTTATTTAAAACAAAACTAGAGAGAAAATGTTTTTTAGCATTGTTTTAGAAAATTTTTGTGTTTGTTTTTTTTAATTTACAATAATTTTGTAAAATTTCTTAAGGATGTGGCCAATATTTCAATAACCCTATTTTTTTCTCTAAAAATAAATTGTCAACATTCAGGTATAAATGTTGAACGTACAACTAAGCTGATATTTAAATATTATGAGTTGATTAGATAATTCTTAGAATTATTTTGAATTTTCATGAGTTTTAATTGGAAGTATTTTTCACCACCATATACAAGTTGTAAAAAATGCTTTCGCTTTCCAGTATAGGTGAACCCTGTTAGGACACCTATATGAATTCTTTCTATAAGAATTTATTTGGGCATATGAGCATGTGATAAATTTGAAATACTAGATTTATTCATAAGTGTAAATCTTTGTTCTGAACCGTAGACAGACCACCGGTTAGGAATCTATAAACACATTTAAACCACAAATAAACCACACAATACAATTTACCTCAAGTAAGATGCGTTAGGGGTGTTAATACCTTCCATATCCACAAGTATTCCCTTACCCTGAAATTTCAAATAATACTTGGGTCTCCTAGTTACCCTAAACAAATAGGTAGCGAATCCTTAACCCTGACATCCCATCACACCATGCGCGCACGTGCGACAACATCAGCACCTTTATTTTTTTATTAGAAATTAACTTGAAATCCTGTAATTGTAACATAACTTTTTTGTAAGACTAGACACACTAGCTAAGCTTTTCGAGTCTATAGCACCTGGCCTTTCACCTTTTTTTTGTTTAATTATTTTATTTTTTTTCTTAAAATAAAATTATTTTTAACTAAGTTTATTACAACTAAATTTAAAAATTCATCCAATTATCTTTTACATCTCAACTACGATTCTAGCTTCTAAAGGTAATGTTGTCAATTCATTTATTAAACAATTACATAAATTTAATATGCAAATTTTTTTTCTATTTTTTTATTAATATATATATATATATATATATATATATATATATATATATATATATATATAATATTTACGTGTTTTTTGTCCCCAAAAAAAAAAGCATTGATAAGAAAATCAAATTAAATTTAATTAAAAAGTATTTTTTTATTTATAATTTTAATCATTCAAATTTTGAAAACATATATTATAATTGTCAAAAAATTAAATAAAAAGAAGTTTGGCAAATCATCTGCAATAGCGAGCAGCCACGCCTTTAATTTGCTCGAAGAGAATATCCTCCCTTCCACAGATGGTAAAGCCTTGCACAGTAGTATCAGTCATGCAACTGATCATATCATAATTCGAGAGTCCATATCACCGCCATCATCTGGTATAGTGTCAGGTAGTGCAGCTAGCAGATCAGTTGTCAAAACAATGCATTAGAAATTAACCAAATACTCGATCTAAGGTCATGAGCTTGCCTCCATTATTAAAGAATCCACCCGATATTTCAGAATTCTACATCATGAGAATTAAAAGAAATATTAAGATTTTTATCAAATAAATTTGTGGTATAAAGAGGTATTTATGTGTGGTTTTTTTTTTCTTTTTCTTTTTACAAAACAAAGCTTCGAATTTGAAATCTTTTAGAAAAAAGAGAAAACATTAATGTTTGTCGAGATATAATTGATTGACAAATATATATATATATATATATATATATATATATATATATATGTGTGCATGCTCATGCAGCAAATAATTTCCAGAATTTTCCACATGACTTAATTTTTCTTCCATCAATAGCTAGCCAACTGACGTAGAAGAGGGTAAATTTCTAGAAAACATGGATAAGCATGGTCCGCACTCCTTCTAACTTTGATTTCGTAGATAGTGTTTGTTTAGTACAAGGTTAAAAAAAATGGAAGTAAATTGTTAAAGGAATAATAATCACAGAAGATGTAAAAGTTGATTTTTAAGAATGTTTGGTATATTTATAAATTAAACGATTAAATATTAGTGAAGACAAGTAAAATAATTAAATTCCTACTAATAATTATTGAGAGACAATTAAAAATTAATTTGATTAATTTTTTAATATTAAAAAAGAGAAAAAGAGAAAATATATATATTGCTTGGAGGGTAATAGTTACCCTTCAAAAACGTGCAGTACCCTAATTTCTAATAATTAACACCCTAAAACAAATTTGGACTATGCTATAGATAAGATTTTAAATTAATTTCTAATGTAAAATATGCATGTGTCAATGTTATTAATGCTTTTTTAATATCATGAGATTTCTTAATTGAGAATTAGAAATATGATGTTAGTGCTTTATAAAATAAATTAAAAATATATAAACTGATAAATTATAGAAAGAATTATTAATATTAATTAAATATTAAAGTGGAAAGTTGATATGGGAGAGACAAAAAAAAAAGAGCTAAAAATTAAGAAAATATATAATTTTTTAGCTTTTCTTTCTTGATATTGCAGCTCCAATGATAAAACCAAAATAATTTTTCTCTTAAATAAAAGTTCAGATAGATGTCTATCAAAAGCCAAAACATTAAAATTGATTATTTAAAGTTTCATTCTTTCATCAATTCAACTTCTTTTTTCAGTTTTTCTCAAAAAAAAAAACCAAAAGTATTAATATTTGATATATTAAAATACAAATGGGTTGTTATAATGTCTTTTTAAATTGGAGTGTACACAAAAAAAAATATATTTATACTATTTAAAAAGTCATATTAACCATTTGGTTCTTCTCAAATGCTTTTTTTAATAGAGATGCTTAAAAAGCAAAAAATAGATACAAATGAAAATATTTAATCTTGTGAAGGGAACTTTTTTAAATATATTTTTATTTAATTATATAAATATTAAAATAGATTTTTTGATAGAAGAAAGTATTTTGTTTGCATATGGACTTCATAACAAGTTTATAAAGCCTATTAGAACTTTGCCCAAATAAAATGGCCCATTAGGTCTACATATAAAATACCAAAAACTCATCTTTTTAAAGGGACCCAAAGCCCACTTTTATCATTCTTGTGGGTCCAATGACCATTTAAAAACTAAATTTATAAGTGTTTGAGGTAAATAGATTCATGACGAGTATCAATCCTGATATTTATTGACGCTAGAGTAAAAAATATCAACTCTAGTATTTATTGTCGTTAGAATAAAAAATATCAACATCAATATTTATTGACACCAGAGTCATAAATATTATAGATACATCATTGATAACATAGCACAACAACCTATAGCAATTTAAGACAAAAGTAGCAATGTAGCCTGCCTAATATAGGATGCTTTAGGGGTCATAATATCATCCATTAAGCGTAACCAATCTCTTTTCATAGAATCTCTGAAAATTACAAAGTGACCATAAAAACAAAATGCTAGATATTTGTTCTTTTTTTACAAGATTACAAAATGTTTAAGTGTAGTGAGAATGAAAATGTGATATATTATGAAGGTTTGATTGCACAAATATGAGTATAATTAAGTATTGATAATTTTGAAATTGTTTTGCTCTTAAAATAGCTTGTATATGATATATATTTAGATTCTATTATTGGTTTTACATTTAGATAAGATATATAGTCGTTACGGCCCCACTAGCAGTTAAAACGGTCAATCGGTTTGTATTGATCAAGTTATCAGGCAACCGGTTCCTGAAAAATTCCCAGGTGTTTATCACTGATAAATAAGCAATCGACTGGTTCATTTAATATCACCAAACGGTCGAATACAAAGTTCCAATTTAATTTATTAGTTTTAACATGGTAAATTTTTATAACCGTCTATCAGGTTTTATATCAATCATTTTAAATGCATGCATAGTGAAGTGTGTGCATTTTATTTGTTCAATTTTAATTTTAATGTTATCATCAAAATATATTTAAAAACATAAATTATGACTTAAAGGTCAACAAATCTTTTCTTGAGTTTTTTAAACCCAAATCGATCCAAGACTGTGGTCAACCCATCGATCCAAGATTGTGGTCAACCCAGGTCCTGGGTTGACCTACCGGGTTGGTTTGAATTTTATAACTAGGGTTATTGTATAATTATTAATTTCAAAACTCAATATAAATTAAACTAAAAAATTCTAATTATTTTTTAAAATAATTTGATTGTAATACATATTAATGGTAAAATAATTTTTTCATAGTTTACTCTTTCTTATCCACCATCAACTAAACAAGATACAAACACAATCAGTATGTTGTGTATACCACTGTTAAACACAATCCTATCTTTGTCTTCAGTTTTGTCTTGTTTTTTTTTTTGTATCCATTGTCTTAATCTTTTATTGTCCAGGGAAAGTAACCAAACGATAGGTGTTGAAATTGATATTTAACTTAGTTGTTAAATAGTGCATGCAAGTCATATATTTTTCTTAAAAAATACTAAAAATCATAGACTATCTAGGTTTAGATTCCATTTGGAATTGAGGTTGAACTTTATTTTCATCAAAATTTGAATTGTTTTTGCTTTAAATTAATTTTTTTTGTTTTTAGATCGTTTTGATATGCTGATATTAAAAATAATTTTTTAAATATATATATATATATATATATATATATATATATTATTTTGATGCATTTTTAAACGAAAGCACTTTGAAAAGCAACATTTGCCACACTCTGAAACACCATTGACTTCATTACAATAATTTTATCATATTGTATATATATTATTTTTATAATAATTTTGAATGAATTTAAACTATTAGTTTTTTAATTCATTTTGAAGACGTTTTGATATTTTATAAGGAATCATGTGCAACTCTCATTATATTTAATAAAAAAAAATGGAGAGATTGAATGTCAATCAAAACACCTAATAGTTCGAGTGTTGAAATAAATAAATAATAGTTAAAGGGTGTTAATTAAAATGACCTATATATTTTAGGGATGCTCGTACATATTAGCTTTAAAATTTATTTTATTTTATTTTTTCCTTTTCGTAAAAAACTTGCCGAAACGACAAAGAACCATCGACGCCCTCTAAGAAAACTTGTGCCCAGAATCACTCCCACGCCTGTCCAACAAGAACCAGAGGGGATACTGACAATCCATATTTGCAAAACACAATCTGCACATGAATTTGTTCATTTCAAAATAATGAGTTTATTTGGATTATTTATCTTTGTCAACAAAATGAGTAGGTGATGGGTTGTCTACGGGCTATAGCTGCACAGGCCTCTCTCTCTCTCTCTCTCTCTCTCTCTCTCTCTCTCTCTCTATATATATATATATATATATATATATATAGTCATATCAGAATCAGATCAATAACAGCAGTAGCACGAACAGAAACCCAATTCATTTTTTGGGTCATTGCATCGGCATGTTGGCGTCATGAAATTCAATTCCTTTATTACAGAGTTCTTTTATTTAATATTTACAATCAAAGAGGTGTTAATTTTCTCTGCCTGGAATTTTACTGTCCCGGATCACACCAGCTCTTGAATCATGCCGGTTATTGATGATAGAGTTGATTTAGCCTAGAAGCTAAATTATTGGACCCCTTTGTGGATTTATGCTAGCATATTCTAGGGGATTGACAATTCTTATAGCCGAAAGATTATCGAATTAACTATAAAATTAATTAATTTGATATGATTTAAACGGCTACTCTATTGTGTCATCTTTTTAGAAAAACTAATC
>Ga0325404_1000622_pt1 | contig 36027 bp, 18 predicted proteins | sample PopdelMetagenome_18_FD_205664 | JGI IMG/M metagenome (GOLD analysis project Ga0325404, IMG submission 205664) | Populus deltoides microbial communities from Bellville, Georgia, United States - Xylem-Control-R1 | ecosystem: Host-associated > Plants > Phyllosphere > Stem > Wood/Secondary xylem...
GGGGGGGGGGGGTTGTGGGGGACGAAAATATCTGTGGAATAGGAAAACATTTTATAATGTGAGGTAATAGGAGAGCAGATTAGGGATGCCCCCACCCGATCTATCATGTAATCAAATAATCCGGTACTATTTAGTATTTACATTCTTTTTTTTCTAAAAATAAAAATAAAAATAAAATAAAAACAAATTCAAATATATTAAGGTTCGGATGCTCCTAGATTGGCTTTTCTCCGCTTCGGGGACAAATGCTTTTTTTTTTAACTGTGACCAGCGCATTAGTTCAGTCCGCTTTTCTTCTCGGCGCATTATTATGGTGTGCATGTTTATAGATTTTATTTTATTTTATTTTATTTTATTGATAATTTGAAAACTTGTGTTATGAAACTGGAATTATAAGAAATTTAAGTGATAAATCAATTTTAAAAAAAAATATTTATGTTTTAATAGAAACTAGCTTGAATGCAAAATTACATAAGATGTTTAAATCAATAATTTGAGATAATTTTATAATATATGATGATTAAATAAAAGATTAACAAATAATATAAATAACTAAATAAATGCTGTTTTTATTAAGTACTTTTACAGGACATTATAATTAGTTTTGATTCAAAACTATTAATAAATTAAATATTTTTTTATCGGTTACACAAAAGAAATTCAAGGCGTATAAAAATCTTATGTATATTAAATGTGAACATTATTGTATATATTTTATATACTACCTTTTCAATTTTTTATATGAAAAACTTGCTTTTATTTTTATTATTTGAGTGTGGGAAATTAATTTTAAATCTTTTTTTAAAAATCACACATCAAACATATAATAATCAAATACACGTGGAAGTGAGATTGAAAGATGATGAATTCACATAATATTTTGAATAGTTAAAGAATGGATTAAAAATTATATTTTTTTCTTCAATTTCTTTTCTAATTTTGAATTATAAGTATTTTTTAGAGTTGAAAAATCATTATAGACTTGAAATTTATATTTTTAAATAGAAAATTAAAAACATATTTTATTTCTAGATTCTCTGAAAATTTTCCAATTGTGCTTCCCTTTCTGAATATAGGATTAACAAAATGAATTTTTGATTTGTAGGATCAAAAACATTAAAAGAAAAAAAAGATAAAAAATGCAAGCCAACGCCAAACAGTCAAGAGCCTTAACTAGGAAGCCGCTGTTTTCAAGCCGTTTAGAGAAGCGTGTAGCTGACGCAGGTCGGCAATTCAAGTGCCAAAGCGAAAGATAATTGGGCAAACAACCGAATTACGTGTCACGCTTGTAATCAGCCACGATGATCAGGTACGTCTCTTGAAGGATTAGGTCGTACAGTGTCTCTCTGACCTAATAAAAAAAGAACACGTAGCTATCCTAACCTCTAATTTAGTTTTTTAAAAAACTCGAATCTTATAGGCTCATGTTTCTATTCTTTCTTCTGGAGGTATCGGGCACTCTACCGCCTGTCACAGACACGTGTCCACCAGTATACTTTTGTTCTATTATTCGACCTTATTTTTTGCATTAAAATATCCTAAAGGGCATGAGATATTTTATGATTTGAGCAAAGTGAGGTTACTCTCTGTACCCCGTAGTCCAGATGTTTTGCAAGGATGAAGTGAAAAGAAGAGTACTTTTTTTCTTTCTTCTAGAGAAACCGGTCATCCATTAAAAGAGATAAGAACAGGTTCGTGTATATCATATTTATTTTTGTCACGTGAATATCAAAATATATAGCAACTACCTATTTCATCTGATCTCCGTCTAGTTTGAATATATTGTTTTTTTAAAAAATAAAATACAGGTTTTTTCAATATATTTTTTTTAAAAATCCTAAGCATAAACTAAAAATTTTATAAGTATATTTAATTAAATAAATTGAGAGTTATTTGTGCTAATAAAAAATCATTAATAATAACTAAAAATAAAATTAAAAGAATCAAGAGACAAATGTAAATCAAAATATTTAAACTAAGAATTGTGTCGTTTGCTATTTTCTATTTAATGACTTTGTTTATTATAATTATTTTTTATTTAATCAAGTAATAGAAATAGACACATATGAAATCGATTGAATAAAATCAAAGAAAAAAAATATTATATAAGATTGTGCATATTAGAAAAAACAATAATATCATTTTATATAAAAATAAAATGATATTTAACCAAATAATAAAATAAAAAGTTAAAAGATAGATATAAATATGAATATTTGATCTCAAAATATATGCCATAGATTCGATTGTATTTAATAATATTATTTATTAGAAAAAATGTTTTATTTAGTAAAGCAATAATAAAAAAAACCATGCATAATAAAAAGTGATTTAATAAAATTAAAGAGAAAAAAAATTAAGTTACACATAAAGAATACCTTCTAATCGGAAAAAGAAATAAGTGTATTGGTAAACTAAATAAAACTAAAAATATATTTTATTTTATTAAAAAAACATCATAAAAAATTATAAAAAATAAAAATAAAATAAAAATAAAAAAATTCAATAAGAATCCAACACTTAAAGATGAAATTAAAAAGAAAAAAAAACCAATGAAACAAAAAAAACTACAAAAAGTTTGTTTGGGGGCTAAAATTTTGAGTTTGACTTATTTTGCCCATAAAATTTAAATTTTGCTAGTTTTATGGGACATATTATCATATATTTTTTTGGAAAGGCACGGGTGAGTCATGCACATGAATTTAAAAAAAATATTAAATAAACAGTTAAAAAATCAGAGAAAATAAATATTAATTCAAGTATAAATTAAAAAATTATTTCAAAAAAATATATATAAAAATATTTATAGAGAGAGAGAGAGAGAGAGAGAGAGAGAGAGAGAGAGAGAGAGAGAGAGAGAGAGAGAGAGAGAGAGAGAGAGAGAGAGAGAGGTTAGGTGTTGTTAAACTTAACCAATTTTAAAAAGGCAGGCCCGCGCACGTGTGCCCTTATATTTTTATTTGGTAAAGGGACAAACGACATTTCATTCACCATAAATTTTCTTGAAAGAAGTAAACATAGGAGACATGTCACATGTATTTTCCCAAATTTCAAACAAAAAGTCTGTAAATGGCTTCAAACTCATATATGGCCTAAAAACCTCAACAAAACATCAAAAAAACTAAAATCAACCCAAAATTATAAAAATATGTTGAGATCAAATCTATCATATAAGGTAGATTGAAGGGCTAAGAACACCTAGGATAAACTCCCCTCGTTATATGAAACTTATTAACACCAAAATAGACTTTATCTCTCCTCACTCAAATCAAAGACTAAAAAAATAAAGTTTTGAACTAAAATTAAGTTTTTAAAAAATTAAAGGACTGGAACTTTATAATGTGAAAAGTATGAGGACTAGAGTGAACTTTTTATGCCATTTTTAAAACCGCTCTCCTTCTCTCTTGTGTTTTTCACTTCTGCTCCATTTCTTTTTAATCTTGTCCTTGCTCAACAAATTTAAAGCAATTAAGCTTTAATTTAGCCCCCTAAAAGATGCAATTAGTTAAAAATAAAGTTCAAGGACTAAAATGAAAAGAAAAAATGGTCGAGTAGGTCCAAAGTGAAATGCAAGAGTGTGAATAATGATTTTTTACAGTAAAAAAAATAGTAAAATACCACAACCCAAAAAAAATACTTCAAACAATTTTAAACCCCTACAGTTTCCTCCTATTTTGCTCTTTATTTTCTTTCTCTCTCTATAGTCATCACCCACACCCACCATTGTCAATAGCTATTTCTCTCTCCCTTAACCTTAAAATACCTTTACATCCACTGTGAGACCACCCACCTCACTTTCCATCATAAGTTAGGTGTCTTTCTCTCCACCTGCAGGTCTCTCACCAAGATTCGATTGTTATAGCCACCACCAGTGACCACCACTATTCATATTTAATACTCAGACGTGTGTTACACACTTACCTTTTTATCAATTTGATATAATTTTTGTTAATTATTGATTTAAAAAATATTAGGGTTTAGAATTAGGGATTTTTAACTAACTATAAAAGATATTAATTTGAGTTGTTAAATCTATTGTTTTTAAAGAAAATCAATTATTCTATGTTGTTTTTGAATGTTAATTAAGGTTATAGTTAAGGTTTTTAGGTTAAATTAGGGGTTTGGTTAAGTTAGATATAAAATATGTTATTTAGCTATGAAATACATTAACTGGGTTGATAAATTTGTTATGATATTTTTATTTAAAGGTTTTCATTGATCATACTATCACTAAGGTTTTGTTGATAAATTACATGTCTTGATTAACCATACAATATTGATAATTTAGGTTTGAGTTTTGCTGTGGTGTTTAACAAAATGTCTAGCAATATCTTAACATTATGCTTATATGGTGGTACTATTATTAACAACAACAATAGTAACACTTATAATAGAGAAAGTATTGAGTTCTTAATTGCTATAATAGACATGTCTCTTATCTAATTATCTAGAATATTATATGATTGACTTGGTTGGAATATGTTGGAAATTAAAGTTGACATTACTTGGAGGATGAGGCAAATCAGGGTTAGTCTATCTTGTTATGTCGGTATACCTATTCATAATGGTTGAAGTGTGAATTCAATATTTGGATTTGCAAGCATTAGTGGAATGAATATGCAAGAGTTCTACTTCAATAATACACATATACGAGGAAAGTCATATAATATGGAGTTGACTCGGGTTTCAAATAACATTCAAAGAACCACATAAATATCACAGACAGTTGATCCATCTATGTTAGGTGGCAATGAAAAGAACCAAACGTTGACATAATAAATTGTTGATATAGAACCTCGGCTGAGTATAAACACTGCTTCATATTATTATGAAGAATTTGAATCAAGTATGAATGAAGATAACCATCACATTGATAGAGTTGAGGAAGAAGGTAAGATGAGGATTTTGAGATAGTTAAGCCACTAAATTAATTTGTGACCCCTTATACTCTTGAATTCAAGGTTATGAGTAGACATACCCAATATGGATACAAATGACTAGGTTATGAGTCATAGACATTCATGCTTATCGGGTGATGAATTAGAGATTGAACAAATATTCATAGACAAATATGAATATATTGTTGTAATTAAACGATGGCATTTTAAGAATTCACTGTATTACAAGGTTCATCGTTCAACTAAAACTCATATGCAGTTGCAATGCATTTTAAAACCAATATGCAGATGGTATTTACATAGAGAATATCATTAGATGTCTAATTTATGAGGGATATCAAAGTTGAAAATGCTAGAAACATATAGAAACCCACTTGTTTTGAAATGTCAACATTAGGCCGACTTAGATCTCATAATAAGGTGATGTTGATAATTGTGAAATCTAATATAAGCATAAGTGTTATAAATATTAGAGAGATTGCGAACCCCGAATAAAAGTTCTAAAATAAATAATAATATGGAGTTGAAAATTAATTTGACTAGATAAGTTAATTTTGAATTAAATGAAAGGAAACTTGTGAGGGTAGAACGAGAACTTGGGCCAATAATGTAGTAAGTGAAAATTTGATAAAATAAATAGAATAATTAACATTTCTAAGGCCATGTTGGTCGGCCAAACGAGGGAAGAGAAAGAAAGGAAAAATTATGATAAAAACCTTGAAAAAATCTTCCCATAGACATAAAAAAGAGATAAATTAATTGATCAATGGGTGTTAGAAGAAGATTGGGCAAGTAAAATCGAAGAACAAAAAAGAATTATTCCTAGGAGGTCACGACACTAAGAAAGAAAAGTGAAATAGGAGGGTTTTCTAAGCTTTTAATCCTTCATTTTCTTTATATAGGAAGGTAACAAATTCGCCTAAATTGCTTATTTTGTGAGGTTTTGTGTATGGTGAAATATTGATAATGATTTTTATATTAGGGTTCAAAATGTAGATGATTAACGAAGATAAACATGAATAATTAATGGTTAAAAATTTAATTTTATAAATTAATAGAAGATGTTAATCATACCATGGTTAGGACTTTAAACCACTGGATATAGAAATAGTGTTATGGGTAATTGAGATGTTTATCAAGTGTATTTTGTGGAATTGTGTTGACTGGATTGAATGATAAAAGAATATTATTAATTCGAGTTATTAGAAAATAAAAGAAAAGAAAAGAAAAGAAAATCCACCCTTTTATGTTTAATCAAGTGCTTATTCTCTCTATCTCCCATCCCTGTCTCTTTTTTTAATACTTCATGTGAGGATTACGTTCTACTCTTTATAACTATAGCTTTAAACATTAATTTTTCTTCTTCTTTTTCTATCATTATTTTTTTTATTTTTCAAGTGTTGATTTTCTTTGAATATATAACGTGTCTTTCAAAAATAGTAATTCAAGTGCTTATTAATGAAATTATGTTATTTTTTAATACTTTGTAATGTAATTTATTAACGTGGACCGATATTTATTTGTCATGTGCTCGCTTTGAATTTATTGTATGCAAGCACATTTCACTCAATTATCAATTGTCACCTCAAAATTAACCAATAAAATATTGACAAGTGTCCTACAAACTACTTTAATTCAAATTTGATGTTTCAAGTTAACGGATTTGGATGGAAGGGCCGATTCTCCGAACCAAAACCTTGAGGACCCGAATCGTTGGGTTACATGGGCCGAAGATGCAATTCCTCATGGACTAGGAGAAATGCCGTTAAACCGAAGAAGATAAACACGTTAAATTGACGGGCTGTAACCCGCAGGCCTGCCATCCTTTTTCATTGGACCCTTGAAAATCCGGAACCCTTTTTCTTTTATCCCAATCCACCTAAATAAATTCCAGGCCTAATTAGCCGACGAAAAACATTTTCCATCTTTCACACACATATTCGCATGCGGAACCCAGAAGCAGACACAAACTGGATAAGCAGCAAGAAGCGGCGGACACAAAACCTTCTCACCAAAAACATTGTAACTCTCGCGGTAAGCTCCTTATCGTCTCATTCCAAATTTGCCTCAACCTTTGAAAGCACCGTATAAAGTTCATTTTCATCTGGGTTCTCGAACTTGTTTTGTTCGTAGCATGAGTTTTTGAGTTTTATTGGTTGTTCTATACTAGTAGTTCAGGTTATGGATTTGATAGTACCTACAAGTCATACCCATGAAGGGCTTCGCTCATTTCAGTACTTCAATAGATACACCACTAGAAGAAGTAGCTTCGCTGGAGCTAGAATTAGGGGTAATGATGGTTCAAGCAGGAAAGTCCATGTGGGGTTTAGAAAGTTAAGGAAGAGTAGGGTTTTTGCCGTTTCGGGAGTCGAAACTTTTCGTTCCAATGGTAAATTGGAAAATCTCGACAAGCCTCTAAACGGGCATATGGGAAATGGACACGTTTCTTCGAGTTCTATTGAGGAATTTGAGAGCAATAATCATCTTCGTAAATTGGTCAGAAATGGGGAATTAGAAGAGGGTTTTAGGTTTCTTGAAAACATGGTCTATCGTGGGGAGATTCCGGATATAATTGCTTCCACGAGCCTAATTCGAGGATTTTGTAAGATTGGAAAGACTAGGAAGGCGACTCGGATCATGGAGATAATAGAGGATTCTGGAGCGGTTCCAGATGTTATAACTTATAATGTATTGATTAGTGGGTATTGCAAGGCGGGAGAGATTGATAATGCTTTAAGGGTTTTGGACCGGATGAGTGTTGCCGCAGATGTTGTTACATATAATACGATCTTGCGTACCTTGTGTGATAGTGGGAAGTTGAAGCAAGCAATGGAAGTTCTTGATCGACAGCTGGAAAAGGAGTGTTATCCAGATGTGATTACATACACTATACTGATTGAGGCAACTTGTGCAGAAAGTGGGGTTGGACAGGCCATGAAGCTCTTAGATGAGATGCGAAGCAGAGGATGCAAACCGGATGTGGTTACATATAATGTTCTTATCAATGGGATGTGCAAGGAAGGGAGATTGGACGAAGCTATCAAGTTCTTAAACAGCATGCCATCATATGGATCCCAGCCTAATGTCATTACTCATAATATTATTTTGCGTAGCATGTGTAGCACAGGCAGGTGGATGGATGCAGAGAAACTACTGACTGAAATGGTTCGTAAAGGTTGTTCTCCCAGTGTTGTTACTTTCAATATCTTAATTAATTTCTTGTGCCGTAAGGGTTTACTAGGTCGAGCAATTGACATATTGGAGAAGATGCCAACACATGGATGCACTCCAAATTCCTTGAGCTACAATCCATTGCTCCATGGCTTTTGCAAAGAAAAGAAGATGGACAGGGCAATTCAGTATTTGGAGATAATGGTGTCTAGAGGCTGTTATCCTGATATTGTGACCTATAATACTATGCTCACAGCTTTATGTAAAGATGGGAAGGTTGATGCTGCAGTTGAGCTACTTAATCAGCTGAGTAGTAAAGGGTGCTCACCTGTTTTAATCACCTACAATACTGTGATTGATGGGCTCTCAAAGGTGGGGAAAACAGATCAAGCTGTAGAACTACTGCATGAGATGCGTGGAAAGGGTTTGAAGCCTGATGTCATCACTTATTCCTCACTTATTGCTGGGCTTAGTAGAGAAGGAAAGGTTGAAGAAGCAATCAAGTTTTTTCATGATGTGGAAGGATTTGGGGTCAAACCCAATGCTTTCACCTACAACTCTATCATGTTTGGACTTTGCAAGGCTCAACAGACTGATCGTGCAATTGACTTCCTGGCTTATATGATATCTAAGGGATGTAAACCCACTGAAGTTTCATACACCATTCTCATTGAAGGCATAGCTAATGAAGGTTTAGCTAAGGAGGCTTTGGAGTTGTTAAACGAGCTGTGCTCAAGAGGAGTTGTCAAGAAAAGCTCAGCAGAACAGGTGGTAGTCAGGCTGTAGCTTGCAATTTGTGTCATCTGTTGCACTGGATTACTGGTCTCTAATGTTACCTTGATTTCATGAGCCTCGCTCTTTCTCAGTTAATTATTTTCAGGAGCTCATCTCTAGCTTGAATTTTCAATTCGCAAAAAGCAAATTCAAGTTCAGTTTTGTTAGTCTGTGTAGCCCTTGTCCCTCAGTTCATTTGGTCTTGGGTGTGCTCCATGATTCTGATGAATTTATCAGTCTATCCTTGTTTGAGCTGCAAGTAATACTTATTCGAGCTTGCTCTCTTCTTCAGCTTGCACTTGAAATCTTTTATTAATATGATGGTGTTTTTCATAGTATTAACTTGTGAGATGCGTCTCTCTCCTTTTGTTTGGAGATAGAGGAGTGATGAGCTCTGGAAAAAAAAGTTCCAGAAAAAACTGAGATTTTGGTGATTATGAATGCATCACGATTGAAGTTGAACAATGGGCTTGCATGATTGTTCAAACTGATCATGCTGCCATCAGCTTTCATATAGAGTTATACTGACAAATCTCCTGCTGCTTAATTCTTATAATCTGTTTATTTATACGCGGGCATGATCATTTTGTATTTTGACATGATTTTGTGGTTTTTTCCTCTCCTGTAAAACCGTAATGTTACTTCCTTTTGAAACATTCGAGCATGAAAAATCTTTGGACCATACGCTTCCCGAAACATTGACATTGTTTGCAAAGGTAAAGTCATTATGCAACGGGGAATTAGATATTTGCCTTTCGTTGGTGCTCTCCGTGGCCATTGAAGATGGTTGGGAATTTTTGCCCATTCTTATCGCCTTGCTGTTTGCAAGTATTCAGCAACAGTGCATTTGACTTCAAACAGCTTCTGGCACTCTTCCATAAGGTTACTCGCACATCTTATGATTCTGGACATTCCTGGTACGCTCAAGAACAACCAGAGCCATCATGATAAAGTATGGAATAAAGTGGTCCTTCAGCAGGATGGAAAGGGGAAAAAGAGATTTTTAAAAACAAAAACAAAGTGGAGAGAGAGGAACCAATGGTGGGTGGTAGGACAGGTCCCTGGTAAGAGGACGAGCCTGATGTGTGCTGTAGTTGTATATGCCGTCTGAATCCCACATAAAAAGATAATCACCAGAAAAATTAAAAAAAAAAAAGAAGCAAGATAATAACAAGAATTGAAAGGAGCAGAATTGTTAGGGCAAGTGATTTCAGTAATGCATCCCGAATATTTCTTTACATAAGCTTCCGATATTCCTGCTCCATCGAACATTCTCGTGGCCTGCACAAACACAGTTCCAAAAACAAAAAGTAATCGTACGTAACATTCTTGCGGAATAGGTAGAAAAACATCAACCATTTTTAACTTTCGATTAAAAAAATCATTAGAAAAAACTTCTGACTCGTAGCCAAAAGATTGTTATAAAATAAATTAGAATTTAATGTTTGGTATAACTTTATTTTTTTTACCACAAAAAAGTCATAAGATATTTCTGACCAGACTTAAATCAAAAGTTTATAAGAAAATTGAGTTAAGATTAAAACTTAATTTTTGGATTCCAACTCATATTATCTATTTTTGTTCTCAGAGAGTTGATTTGATCCATTTTTACAAAATATATTTCTATAATTGAAGTCATTTTAACCTATTTTTGACATAAGTTATTTATGAAAACAACTTTTAAATTATAATTCAAAGTTAAAATTAGTTTCTTATAAATCATACCAAACAAACTCTAAATTCTTAAAATTCTAAGTTATACTCTAAATTCTTTTTCATTTGAAAATATAGTAAAATAATACTTTTTATTTTTTAAAATTTATTTTGATATTAATATATTTAAAAAATTTAAAAAAATTTAAAAAAACAGTTCCCGATACAAAACATCACTTTAATAATCATGATCAGTCAATCCCTTGATTCGTTTCAATGAATCAAGTTCTTAACTGTGACATTATCAGATCAGCACTAGATACTCTTCAAGTAGCCCTGGCTAGGGCATGTCATGATACGATTCCCTGTTGAAAATATAAATCTTCAGAGAATTACGGCTCACAAGTTTAAGCAGAGAGCAGTAGGTAGGGAAATTGTCAGGAATAACTGCCAATTATAACTTGCAATATATAAGCTGGTAGATTTCATTTAATTCGTCCTACAAATTTTTGCCCATGCTATATATAGCTTCTTCCTGCACAGGTTCTCAGAAATTTATAACTAGAAATCAAGTCATATTGACAGATCGTTTCTTGATCCTCCAACATCAAACCTTCCCTTCTTTATGCTATTGCTTCCTCTTTTTCCCTTAAAAACAAAAGGAAACTTGTTCACATGATCTTGTGAAATCTTCTCCACCACACACAAAATCCCTATAAAAAAAAGTGGAGAGAGGGGAGGACACGGACACACAAAAGAACAGAGCCCACAATCGTTCAAAAAGAATAGTATTAATTTCATCGTCGTTTCGAAGGAAGAAAAGCTGCACTGATGGAGAGAACTTTGTCTCCTAGAAATATAGAAGAAGAAGGGCCGCTGTCATGTTGGGGTCGTCTCAAGTACCTGAAGTTTCCATGGACTAAAAGAAGAATAACCAGCAACACCACAACGTCTCCAGGACAGAAGAGAAGTGCTATAGGTTGCAATATAACAGCAACTCTCACGAGAAACAATAGAAATCCAAAAGTCCCAGCTGGAGGACGTTTTAGGTACTCCCCCTTAAGCTATGCTCAAAATTTTGACGATGGTAGCTGGGACAATGATGATATCGAGGATGATGAATATCCCAGGTTCTCTTCAAGGTTTGCTCCACCCCCATCAAGATCACTTGAAGAAGATAAAAGACAGAGCGCTGGTTGACAGAATTTCCTCCGAGAAAGTTGGTGTACTGGTATTATGCTGAATAAGCCTAATTCTTCTTGAACGATGCTTTAAACTCCTTTTTATTCAGTAAAGAAAATAGCATTATACAACTAACGTTCATATTTCATATTTCATTAGAGTATCCGTCTGCATTGAAATAACATAGTACATGGACTGGATACAGATTTTTGATATTTGAAGAAAACGGAGATGATGCCAATTAACGAATATGCCTTCAAGTTTTTGGACTCATCTCTGCATTCAAAGTTATTGCTTTTTCATGCTAAAAAAAGTGATGATATTGATTTATTTTGTGTGGAAGTTTCGTTCAGAGATGTCCATTTATTTTTGTAAGCTGTCGGGATAAATAGACATCAGTTCTGGCTTTCATATTCAAATCGGTAATGGAAATGTTCTTCCCAGACTAAGCTTAGGTTAATGGCTGAAGTTGAATTCGAACTCTGGGATGGGCCCGTCCTCTCCAAATTGATCCTGTAAAGACCAAGAAGGAGAGGAATCCCGACTGTTCTCCTATGCAAAGTCTACCTCGGACCCGTTAATTAGTCGTTGGGCTGCTTGGCCTAAATTGAGATTTTAGAAGGAACTTGTAAAAGGTGGATTCATGTATCCGTCTGTCCGCCTGGCTGCAGTTTGATACAAAATCTTCAACTATCCAGCTAGCTTATGCAATGCCTGGCAAGGAGGATAGAAGCGAAGAACCAAAAAAAAATAAAATTGATTTGCTAATCTCTAATAAATCTAAGAAGTCAACATGCTCAATAAGCGTTCACCTTAGCATAAGTACAATTGGTGAACCCTCCTAAGTTTGTCAATCCATGACCAAGATTTTCTTAAACATGGCCGACACTTCCAAACCTGAAAAACTTTATTCGCCCTTTTTTTTTCCTTGAACTCTCAAACGAAGCAGCTTGGAGTAACAACTTAACTGAACTAATAAACAGGACACCCATCAACAATAACACCTTTGGCAGTTGGGCAGGTAGCAAGGGGACAGTGCTCGCCAGCAGCACCCCACCAGTTTAGGCTGATCTCCTTCATTGTCAGACTGAAGTACAGAAGAACTCCCATGAAAGCCAAACCAGCATCCAAGGCAGCAGAAAGAACATAGTTGTACCTCTGCCACCAAACCTTGTGGAACTTAAAGATGAAGTAGTTGAAAGTTATTGCAACCACAATCCAGCAATTGAAGTTTACTGTTGTAGCTGGTGGCATTGCAGCTGTTGATCCCAAAAGTACAGGAAGATTAATTAATTTAATCCATTTCTGCTTGGGGAAAAGTCTGTGTAGCCCCCATACGAGAACAGGTCCTAGCACTCCTCCAAGGAAGAACCAATTGAGTGCTGTGTAGTTTCCAAGTCGACCAAAGATTCGAGCAGGTCCAATCAAACCCCAAATGACAGATGCATCATAGAAAACTCGATCACCAGGACATGTCCATGGACTGTTTGGAGGGAGTAGCTCGTCCTGGCATATGTTCTCAATGCCAGTCAGCAGCCACCATGCCACTGCAGTGTTCAGTGTTCCATTTATTAGAGTACCTATGCACTTTATAGAAGCAGCGAACAGGCATACATGAAAGAGTCAAGACAAGATACTATTTGGAAAAATACGATAAGTCAACCTATAAACAGTCAAGCATAAGAGATACCTGCACTACAAACATAGATCTTGGTGGAATCTTCATGTAGTGACCTAGCTTGAAATCGCTGAGAAAGGAAACAGCTTGAGTCATGCTTATATACCCATAGGTTTTGAAGCAGACGTTGGCTATTGGTCTACCAGGGTAAATTAGACCCATAATGTACTCTGTGATGATGTTTAACCCTGGTGTCTGGCAATAGAAGGGGAATAACAGCAATGATGTTTGTTATCAAATGAGTAAACAGCACGAAATTAAATTGCCTTCATATTTGAATTTAGAAGCATGCAGGAAAAATGTAAAATTGGTATCTTAATAATGCAATTATCCTGAGAAGAAATGGGTATTTATTAAAAGAGTAAAGATGAGTACCTGATTTGTTGTGGCAGTTATGACACTAACTGGAAGCGTAAAAATCAAAGCAAGGCCTGACGCAAAGATGAGCGCCCACCACGGCATTTGGACTTGGTCTTTCATTACAATGCACAGTACGAGAGAAAGTAAAAAAGACAGCACTAGCGTCAGGTGGAACCACCAGCCAGGAATGTCCTCATACCTCTTCATTAATCTTGTGTGAACATCCATCTTTCCCTTGTATGAAGCTCGAAACTGTTGCCATATTTCCCTATCGGAATAGTCAATCAAATCATATCCCAGTAAATATATAAGGACTGCAATTCTCGGAACCCTAATCAAAGCACTAAATCCTTTACTTACTTTCCATTAAACACGAGCACATGCGTGAGGGTGGACATAATGGCAGCAAAACCAATCCCATACGTCAGCGAAAAGAACACACTCAAATTTATGTTTCCTTGCCTCTGAAATGCGGCCACATCTAGCTCAAAGTTGTTGTCAACTATGGCAGATACGTTATACACGTGTCCTTTATTGTCAAATAAATGTGAGGAGAAAATTGGAAACGTCTTTGCATTGTAGATATTAAAACGCCAGTATGCTATTGGCAGTATTACGTACATAAATGCAGCATATCCCACAAGGACATTGACAGCGGCAAAGAACGGGGTGATAAGTGGGCTGCCAATGAACGAGGCTATGACAGACCAGTCAAGCCCGAAAGCTCCAATACCAAGTCCTCTCATTCCTGAGCCAAGCTGCTGGGCTGTCACTGACTTAGGGAATGCCCAGCACACCCACGAAATAGTTCCAATAGCCGGGAAAAGGTAACCAGGAAACACATACCATGAGAAGCTACAGATTAGAGCGATCAAGAAGAATTTCCCTCGTGACATGCGGCTGTTATCTTTCTCATGCAGAGCCCTGCAAAATGTAAGGTAATAGCAATAGGCAATAATGACTAAGATTTAATACTGTTTCAAGAATTGAAATTGAGGAGCTTAAAGAGGCAGAGCATGAACAACTAGTATCGATGGTTAATTGCTCCTTTTTCAGCTTTAATGTTAACAGAAGTGCTATACAGTGATACCAGAACAATGCTAAATTTTGTAAGTTCAGAGAACAATTCCATTGTGATGAGCTTACATATTTTTTTCTCTCTACATTGTAACGAGCTTATACATTTTTTTATACAGCCAAAAAAAGAAAAGAAAAGAGGGATTCAATTTTCCTCCTGTCAGCTTGGATTTGAAAGCAGGGCACTCGTTAGTTTCCTTTTCTTTTTCATTGCCATTGTCGTGGTCCTGATTGATGATAAATAATATAGAAAAGGCTCATTTAGCCACCCCCACATTAAATAATGGAATTCTCTAAAGTAGAGAAGGCAAACATGGGCAATCATGTTCCTAATCTCACCCTTGATAATTCCTAAAGAAAAAAATGATCACCAGGACATATTACCTGAAGAGAGAAACTTGCATAAGACTAAGCGGCCACCACATCTCTGCTGGATCCACTACATACTTCCTCATGATCCCAGCCCATCCATACCCCAGCATCTTCATATCATTCACATTGCAAAAACAACACATCTCAGCCACAACCATACACAAAAATAAAATAATAAATAAATATTTACCTGAGTAGTTAAAACAAGAATCCAACTAGCCAAAAACGATATCTTCCTTTTATAGAAAGCCATAATTATATCGATAATACCAACGGCATAGGCAGTTGAGCTCCCCACATTAGCAAAAATGGAAATAAGCACATGCTCTTTAACATTAAAAGGCCCAGGATTAAGCGAAAACTCGCGACCACCAAATCCAGGAACCCTGAACTTGGTAGTGGGCAAGGTTTTGGCCATGAAGCGACCAATAGGGAGAGTCACAACCTGTACCGATATCATAGATATTGTGAGAGGTTCGGTCCGGTAGGAAAAGAAAGTGTTCAGAAAAGATAGAATAATGCATGAGGCTATTCCAAGGAACCACATCCGAAAGGTCCATACTGGAAGGGTATGATCGTCGCGTGTTGGGACAGTTAGACGGACCTCCTCAATGGGAGACACGCCGTCGTCTTCTTCAATATTTTCGTTCATGTTCGGGTTTTGGGGTTTTCCTTCTATTTCAAGAGAACCCATTGGTAGGCGAAGGTATCCGAGAGTGAGAGGGAGAGGTAGTTTTCTATCTGGAGCGGATCCAGGGAAGGGCGGAGTTTGTTTTGGCACGTCAGGTTCTGTTTCTAACAGAATTGGCGTGCTATGCATTTACTTTTAAAGCCCCTGCCCTTGCCCCTGGAGGAATCGTTCACTCAACTCAACTCAACTCTATCTAGTGGTTTAGCAATTTCAATATATATTTTTTAATTTTTTTGTAACTTTTAATTGCTTTAGTTGTTAGGTTGTATAAACGGAGCTTTCTTTGTCCATTAAGAGAATTTATTTCTTTTTCACCTCTTCTACTTTTAAATTATTCTCTTCTGTCAGTACGTAACAATTACTAATCACGTTGGTGTTAGGAGCATGAACATAATTGCTGGCTAAAATTCATCAAAAACTACAAATACTAAATTAAAAGATCTTAAATATCCACATTTCATAGATAATTACCTAACAACATCAAATCTTAAACATTAAAAAAAAAAAAATACTAAAAAAATCTTACTACATATCTTCAAAATTATTAATAATTAAAGTTCAATAACAAGTTAAAACATCTCATTCTTTAAACATAAATTCTCTAACTCGGCTGCCAACTTAAATTATCAAATCTAAATTCCATAACTTAAAACTCATTAATACCTCTACTTTAATCCTCTACATGTCCAGAGAGAGAAAAAAAAAGGGGTGAATCAACCACATCTTAGCAACTAAAGCAATGTATATACTATTAGCTTAAACAAGAATTTTATCTCTCTAATCTTGAGAGGTAACTCAACTGATCAAGTCTTGAGTTTACTTCATAATGGTCACAAGTTCGAGTTCTCTCAAAACCACCAGAAACTTACATGGTTGTTAACTTTAGAACCCATGAGATTAGTTGAGGTGCATATAATCTGACCCGAACACCCACATTAATAATAATAAAAAAATTTCATCTTAATATATATATATATATATATATATATGTAATGAAACAACTTAAAATAATTTTAAAAAGTATTAATAATTCATTAATAATAAAACACGTTATAAATAAGTCATTAAAACATGCTTTTACTTAGAATTCAATTTTATGAATATAACTTTACTGTTAAATGAAATTGCTAGGTCATATTAAACTTGTAATTAAGTCATTAGTTGAGTATTCTGGATCAACTATTATAATCGTGGGAAGTATATTGTCAATTATTATAATCCATTGAAAAGCCATTAGAACTATTTCTAGTTGAGACGACCCCACTCACCTTAGTTCATTACTTCATTCATATTCTTGACTGTTTTTTGTAAGGTAATTGTCATTCAAAGAGAGCCCTCTGTTCTCTAAACCAGGAATGCTAGACTTGGTTTTAGGCAGGACGTTAGCTAAAAACCGTCCGGTAGGGAGAGCTGCCACCTGGACGGTAATTAGATAAGAAGTTAGTTTGATAAGCAAGGAATTAGTCTTTGATAAATGTTTAGGAAGCTAATTGTCTGCGTAACGGTCCTAATAATAATATGGCACTTTTACGTAGATAATAACTACTCTCTTCCCCACAATATTTTGCTTGTCTATTAATTAGATTTTCAACTATTTATCCACTAAAAAACGGGACGGAACGTATACATTAATTTCATTTGACTTGTTTTTCTCGAATTAGATTTTTTATTATTTCTTTCTGTTTGATAGATTTTCAACTATTAATTCATCAAGAAAAAAAATAAATATGAAGCTAGTAACACGTAAAAATAAATAATTTAGTGTGAAACTTCTAGCACGTTATATGAACTAATTATTTAGCTATATGTAATTAAATTAACTTGTTTATAAACATAGCTCTTTAGTGATTTTACTCATCAACATAAGATTAATAATAAGATATTGAGTTATGCTCATTTACATATATAGTAAGTTTTAAAAATATATTTAAATGAACTCATTCAGCTAAACTACACGCGCATGCACCCCTTAAAAGTTTATTCTGTATGACTTTAAATTATAACTTTTAACTTCAAGTCATAATTTTAAAGTTAGTTTTTTTAATAAATGTTTTAAGATAGAAGGAGTTAAACTAATTTTATTAAGTAAAAATATATTTGGTAAAAATAACTTAAAATTTATTTTTTTAAGATAGCGAAATATTGTATTTATAAGTAAAAAAAAATTTAAAATTTTTTTATTATACTAAAATTTTAACTCTAAGTTTTGTGATAAAATCTTGATTTAAAGTAAAAATATTTCTAAATAAACAAATTCATGAATTTCTCTTGAGCCGAAACCTTATTAATAAATTAAGTTAATTTTTAAGAAATAATATTGAATATGTGAACAATTTGACTTATTTTAATTTTAACTAGTTAGGTGATCTGTGTTATAACTCAAGTCAATTTTTTTAGCACAAAATATATATATAAAAAAACTAAGATCCAAAAGTATTGGGTCTATCTGCAAAGCGAGACCTAAGAATCTTGTGTCTGGATTTGGCTGCAACATGTTAGACCCAAAAACCTTGGATTTGAGTCTGGCTATAATGTCAGGTCCCAGAGTCTTGGGTTGATTGCAAAGCCCGATCCAAGAGCTTCAGGTCCGAGCGCTGGACCAAGAGCCTTGGGTTTGGCTGTCATATCTGACCTGAGCGCCTGAGATCTGGCTGTTCTACCTGACCCAGGTGCCTATGGTATGACAATCATGTCTGACCCCAGTGCCAAGTGTTTGGCAGTCATGCCATGCCCCAGCGCCTGAGGCTAACAATCTTGTTATGCCTCAATGCATGGAGCTTGACAACCTTACCATGTCCCAATAAAATCCAAACTGATCATTTTATTTCTAAATAATTTTTTAATATCAAATACATTATATGAAAAAGACAATTTCTTTCTCATTATATGTTTAAGAAGTTTTTTTTATAAGGATAACTTTATTATTATATTGCTCTAATTTACAATAATTTATATGTAGATAAATAGTGAGAGGGGCATCAGTCTTTTTAATATATTGAATAATTTTTAACAGCTAAGTAGCAGATAATTTTGGAAATGAAGCCAAGGATGAATCAAGGTCTGCCTTCTAAAACGACATGCAAAATCACATGGGAACAACACGTCGGTCAGTATTTTAAATGGCAGGTTATTTGAACTCCCAGCGAAATGCTTAAGCCACAGAGATTCGTAGATCTGGGAGGACGACCCCTCCCAGCATTGTTTGTATTTTTCCTACATTAAAAAATAAAACAGATTCTAAGTCATCAGTCATCACCAACCGCACTCTCACCAACCCAAAAAAAAAAAAAAAAATTAAAAAGAAAAAGAAAATCGTCTCTAATAGAATTGAAATAGAAATCGCAACACTAGCAGCGGTGACAGAGCGTCCTCTAATAGAAAAACATAACAATTATAGCAATGGCCATTGCTCTTCGCAGGCTCTCTTCCTCCCTCAGGAACCCAATCAAACCTTACCTCAATGGCGGTTCTCTCTATTACAACATGGTATCTATTGTTTTGTTTCGCGCCATGGCTTAATTCAGCAAGACTCATCTCTTTTTCTTTCAATCTGATTCATTTCGATTTGATTTTCGACAGTCTTCTTTGCCTCATAAAGCTCTGTCCGACGAAGACACAGCTCGCGCCAATGTAAGCCATCATTTTCTCTTGAGATCTCGGTTTAACTGGATCTCCTATTGTTCTTGTTAATTGATAGTAGTAGTAGTAGTAGTAATAATAATAATAATCTCAGTGGATAAAGCAATTGAATGCTCCGTTAGAGGAAATCGATCCGGAAATTGCTGACATCATCGAACTTGAGAAAGCAAGGCAATGGAAGGTAAAATAATCTTGTTAGCTTCTTAATTGATTTTACACTGCTAGGTAATGATTGGGGATATTCATGTCATTTTGTAGGGATTGGAACTCATTCCTTCAGAGAATTTCACGTCGGTGTCGGTGATGCAAGCGGTTGGTTCGGTTATGACCAATAAATACAGTGAAGGGTACCCGGGGGCTAGATATTATGGAGGAAATGAGTATGTGAATAATCGGATCAATCAACTTCATGTTGTTGTTGTTCCATTTCCATATCTGGAATCGTTGTTCGTTTCGTGTGGCTACCTTGCTTTGTTAGAGAAATGTACCTACGTTATTTAATGTTTGAGGTTTTTTCTGATTAGGTACATTGACATGGCTGAGACGTTATGTCAGAAGCGTGCATTAGAAGCTTTTGGGTTGGATCCTCAAAAATGGGGAGGCAAGTGAAATGGTTCATATTTCTTTATTTTGACATTGCAAGATGAAGTTTCACTGACTATTTGTTCATATATTTTATACTTCTTGTTGTCTTTATATATTATTTTGAACACTCGAACATCTTTATACATTGTGGTTTGGTGCTTTAGACTGTATGATAAGGCATTTCCTTAGCTTGGCAAAGTACGAAAATCTAAATAAAATGCGATGGCTGCTCAAGCATTATATTTTGAAGTTTTAATGGGTGCAACGAGTGGATTTCTTGGAAACTTTTCTGGTGTCTGGCAAAATAATATAGAAATTGGTTAATTTCACCATAAAAAACGATCAGGAAACTCAGGAGAGAAGAAAGCCCCATAAAAAGGGGTGAAGTAAGTAGGAAATACTGTCGTTGTTTAGTTGCTAGCATAAAGTGAAATTCATTGCACTCACAACATCCAGGCAGGTATGGGTGGCAAAATGCCCAGCAAACCTTGTTGGTTTTCTTCTGATTGAAGTTAATTCACCATGCATGCTTTTTTTATCATTTTCTTGCTGCTAGGCGTATTATGATGTATAGCTAACACCCACTTTACTGGTTGTAAAAGGGATATCTATGCTAAACTGAAACGAACAGAAAGAATGTTTTAAATTTGTGTATATTTGGATTTTTACATTCTTCCCTGTTATCATATTTAATTATGTGATGCAATCTTTATTGTAAGCGTTTTGTTAAAGACAGCACATGCCTTATTTGTTGCAGTCAACGTGCAGTCACTATCTGGATCCCCTGCTAACTTTCAAGTTTACACGGCACTGCTGAAACCTCATGAGAGAATCATGGCACTTGATCTGCCACATGGTGGGCATCTGTCACATGGTTATCAGGTGCTTATAGCATAACTTAGACTATGTACTGAAGTTCTTGTAACTTTTCCTGCTCTTACTTTGAAGATTTTTCTGTTGTCTTTCAATGTTTAAATGGTGTCCTTTAAAATTCACCCAAAAAACATGGCATTGGCAGTTCTAAACTGTTCAATTGCTATCATTGTTTTGTACAAACTATGGCACCATCTTGCATTCAGAATTTTGGTTTGTTCTGGTTATTTGAAGCGTTTCTGCTATTTTTATGTGGAATTATAATTAGAATTGTTGGCTCATAAACCATCATGTGAATTATCCTATTATTCTCTTCGCCATCTTGCAGACTGACACAAAGAAGATATCTGCTGTATCCATATTTTTTGAGACAATGCCATACAGATTGAATGAGAGTACAGGCTATGTGGACTATGATCAGGTACCCTTTTTTTCCTTATCTTTGAGGAAGTTCTCACTTCAATAGATATGAATTCTAACACTGGAGTGCTACTTGTGTTAGTTGGAGTTGATTGCATATTTATTCATGATTTATTAATGTGACGAGCTTGTTCTCGGGAAAAGAATGCATGGCTACTGTCATTTTTTATATCTTTTACTTGCTATAAATAATTAGCAAAACTGCTTAATTGTCATAAATAAATGAAACAATACAGTTATTGTAGATTATTTAAAAAATTACTTCCTGTTCTTTCAACAACTGTTCTGCAGTTTGTTGAGCATAGTGTTTGAGTTTTAGGTTTACCCCAACCCATCACTTAAAACATGCTTTCAGTGCTCACATATTACTAAGATGGTTAGAGGGTCGAAAATTTCTTTCAGGACTATAATTTCAAGCACTAGATTTAGTGTTTTGCAGGAGACTCAAAATGTTGACTTCAGGAATTGACAATGTTGTAAAATTCAAAATGGTTACTGTTTTAGTTTTTCTAGTTGTAAGAATTGTAACATCAAAACAAGACTTGAAAGTTATTTGTCTGTAGTTGATTAGTTGGGCTTCTTATTTTGCATTAAGAAAAGTGAAATTTCAATTCGTTCTTTAAGGGATTGACTTATGAATATTAAAATGCTTGCAGCTGGAGAAAAGTGCCACACTCTTTAGACCAAAACTTATAGTTGCTGGTGCAAGTGCTTATGCTCGCCTTTATGACTATGCACGTATCCGTAAGGTAATCTCCCCTAAAGTGGATGGCACAACTGCAATTGTTGTTGTTACATATCATTTAAACTTCTATCATACTTACTGTTTAGAGATTAGGATTAGGATTTATTGCCCCTAAACATTGAGATTTTCAGTTCTGATGGATTGGCAGGTCTGTGACAAGCAAAAGGCAGTTTTGTTGGCTGATATGGCACACATCAGTGGGCTTGTTGCAGCAGGTGTTATTCCATCTCCTTTCGAATATGCAGATGTCGTTACAACCACCACGCACAAGTCACTTCGAGGTCCACGGGGGGCTATGATCTTCTTCAGGAAGGGGGTGAAAGAAATTAACAAACAAGGGAAAGAAGTGAGTCCAGATTTCAAATAAGAGGGGAGGATGACTATTATGATCAACTTAAAATAGATTAATTAATCATTCAACTTGGCTCTTCCTGTTTGCATGCAATCATCTTTTCAAATCTTTCATTACTGAACATAGAAGTGCTAAAATAGAACACCTACAGTAAATAAACTAATAATTGAGTTTCATCCCACAGGTGATGTATGACTATGAAGACAAAATCAATCAGGCAGTCTTTCCTGGACTTCAAGGTGGTCCACACAATCATACCATATCTGGTTTAGCGGTTGCACTAAAGCAGGTCAGCTCCCCACAGATCACTCCCTCTGACTACTTTACTAGTTAAAATGATGCATGATTGCATCCAGAAATTCCTAGAATCATTTTGGCCAGGCTTCCTGATGATCTGGACCCTTGAAAATCATTGATTCTAGGCGAGAACTCCAGAGTACAAGGCCTACCAAGAGCAAGTTCTCAGCAACTGTTCAAAATTTGCTCAGGTACCATGAAGAGTTCTTAACGTTTCATTGGTGCAGATTGGCCATAGCTGTGCTTATTTTTTTAACAAGTGCGCGCTGTATCTCATTATCTTACCAGAGTGATTTAGCAATAGTAATCTACTGTATTTGCAGAGCTTGATAGAGAAGGGCTATGAACTGGTATCTGGTGGCACTGAGAACCATCTAGTCCTGGTGAATTTAAGAAACAAGGTATGAGGAATGGATTTCTTTATCTGATTAAATAATGCACCTCGTAATTGTGTATTTTAAACAGGGAATTCATATTACAACTATGGTGATGCTTATGCATGATGGACACATCCCTACGACAAGTTTCCATGTTTAACTCGAGAGAATTTTGTCTGAAACCATCAGTAAATTTAGGAAAAATGTTGCCTGTGAAGCTTAATGATTTGATATAGAAACACTCTCAGATAAACCTTTCTGCAGGGAGGGTTTTTTTTTTGCTTATCAAAAAAGGAATGGATGAAGAAATTTTTGAATCCTGATTCTGACAAGAATATTGATGCCATGAAATCAAAAACTTCAAATGCCTTGGAAGAATTATAATTTTCCGAACTTAAGAAATGTAGTTGAAATCAGTCTGGATTCCTTTTGCATGGGCTCGGCTAGAAACCATTTTTAGCATAAAAAAGAGAATCAATACTTTATTTTGAAATTTTGTTTGACAGGGTATTGATGGATCAAGAGTTGAAAAGGTTCTGGAATTAGTCCACATTGCAGCTAATAAAAACACTGTTCCTGGAGATGTATCTGCCATGGTTCCTGGTGGAATTCGAATGGGTAAGGTGTTCCTCATGTGTTCGTCCATCTTGTAGTTACTGATTGTTGATTATGTGCTTCAATTTTCTTAGAACCCCTTGCTTTTTGGTGCTCCAGGAACCCCGGCTCTCACTTCAAGGGGTTTTATTGAGAGAGATTTTGTGAAAGTAGCTGAATTCTTCGATGCTGCTGTGAAGTTGGCCTTGAAGATCAAGGCAGATGCACAAGGTCCTTTACTATCCTCTCTCAAATTCAAATTGGATTTTATTTTTAATGATATAATGCATGGTCCAGAGTCATATACTCCATGGTTATACGCTGATAGCGACTTATAATGCTGCAAATTCAGGAACGAAGTTGAAGGATTTTGTAGCAGCCATGAAGTCAGATGGACATCATTCTGAGATTGCGAGGCTCCGTCATGATGTTGAAGAGTATGCAAAGCAATTCCCTACAGTTGGATTTGAGAAGGAAACAATGAAATACAAGGACTGAGAAGGCTCTAATGGTGCAAGGTGTGTGGATTCTTGAAACCATATGTCAAGAATGGTCATGACTACTTGAATAAAGGCATTGTAAACCGCTTTCCTCGTACATGGTCACGATGCTCCAACAGAAGTCATGTATACCACGCAGATCTAAATTTCAACGAATGCATGAAAGTTGATAGGCATGTCCATGTGTCGTTTTATCTCCCAATGTCTTCAAACAATGTCACATTCGAATAGTAAATTTGACATCAACATTATCAATCACATCGAGATTCTACATCTTCATCGTTGCCTTCAATTTCTCTCTGCAGATATATCGATTGCCTGAACCCGCCGTGTTTTTAATTTCAAAGCGAGCAAAGAAGAGATGAATGCGTTTTAAATCAAAGGATCTTGTTGGACTTCCCTCTACTAATTCAAGATGAAATTATTGTTGTTTATTTGGTCGCGCAACACCGAGAAGATGCAGAAACAAAACATGAGAGGAATGAACGTTTTGTGTTACAAATGCGAATAATCATACATGTATATGCAAGCATTTATACCTTTCTCTTTTATTATAATATATACATTCTATAATATTAACATTATAGACATGTATACATATAATATCTATAATTTCATTATTTAATGTATGTATACGTATCTCAAAATACATAAATATTTATATTTATATGTGTGTGTGTGTTTATGCATATATTATTTTTATGTTAAATAATAAATATTATTCGGACAATGAGTTCTTAAAATCCAATTAATTGATATTCTAGAAGAATAATAAATAGGGTATGTATATTTATTTGGATATTAGTTATAGATATACTAGAAACATGATCTGTGAATACCCACTAGCATTCTTATTAGTAGTAAAACCCAACAAACAATTGAAACCGTCGGCATCAAAAGGAAAAAAAAATCGAGAATATCCTAGGGAGCCTAATATTAGGATATTTCACTCATTAAGTGTCTGGTAGGGCAAAATAGATTGTTTGGTCGAAGAGAAGTCGTGCCATCATTGTCGAAGGAGAGAATCTATGAAGAAATCTACCATTTATTTTATTTTATAAAAAAAATCTAATTCATTAAGTATTTAGTTAGCATGGCTCTTTTTTTTTTTATGGTTGTGTTTCTGTTGCTTCAAAGTGTTTTCATTGCTGATTTTTTCTCTAAACTTCTTCTTCCTGGTTTTCGGTATTCTCCGTGTGCAGGGTGGAAGTATTCAAACTCTCTCTTCCTTAGTTGTGCGTAATCAAAAGAAACAGAGCCCGTATGTATGTATGGATGTCAAACAACATCTTTCCGTGTCTTCAATTCTTTGCTGTACTGTTGGTGAATGGAAATAATTTTTACTTGCTCTTCATTAAGAGCTAAATTAATAATATTCTTGAAAATCTGGTTGGGAATGTTTTAGTTACTGACCAAATACTTGGCTTTGGCTTTCCTATTTTCACTCTTTGCTGACACTGAGTTGCATCTGTAAATCTTAGAGCCCCAACATTTCGTTTCACAGAAGTTCTATATACTCCCGATTGGATGCAAACTTTGAACCATTTAAGCCTTTGGAGTTTCGCGAAGCGCTCTCATTGATGAAAAGAGTGCAAACAAATTTATTCCTTATTTTGTTCCTCGTTTACAACATTGCATGGACAAGGTTTCAGTCCCAGATACTGAAATTGTTCAAGCCCACATGATAAAGACTAGAACCCATCAATAGTTTTTTGTGATGTCGTTTCTTGTTAATGTTTATGCTAAATGTGGGGTGATGGTAAATGCTAGAAAAGTTTTTGATAATTTGCCTAGAAGTAATGTTGTCGTGTGGATAACTTTAATCACTGGTTATGTTCAAAATTCACAAGGTGGCTGTTGCGGTTTTGGGAGACGTGTTCTTTTCCTTCAAATTTCACTCTATCAATTGCTTTGAATGCCTGTTCTTCTTTGAAGTCTATTGCATTGGGGAGACAGTTCCATGCCTTCATTCATTAAATACCGGATCAGTCATGACTCCAGTATTGGAAATGCTCTTTGTGGTTTGTACTCAGAATTTGGCAGCTTGGAATCTTCGGTCAAAGCATTTCGCGAGACAGGAGAAAAGGATGTAATTTCCTGGACTATGATTCTATCTGCTTGTGGTGACAATGGCAGAGCAGGAATTAAGACTTTTCATTGAAATGCTTCTTGAGAATGTCGAACCGACGCTAACTAGTGTGTTAAGCTTGTGCAGCACAATATAATCTTTGGATCTGAGGGTGCAGGTTCATTCATCGAGCACTATACTTGGCCATGAATCAAACCTGCACGCATCTCAAATTCTCTCAAGCATTTTTACCTTAAATGTGGATGCATTGATGAGGCGGAGAATTTGTTTGATGGAATGGAATACAAGAAATTGATTACGTGGAATACAATGATTGCAGGTCATGCACAAGCAATGGATCCTGCAAAGGATAATTTTTCAGCACAGCACTCAGCATGTATTTGATGTTGAATCTCTCCGGCAGGAAACCTGATCTATTCACCTTGTCGAGTATCTTAACAGCATGCAGTAGGTTGGCAGCCTTAGCGCAGGGGGAACAAATACATGCCCAGACTATGAAACGGGTAGTTTTTATCAGATGTAGTTGCTGGAACTGCACTTGTGGATATGTACGGTAAGTTTGGGAGCATTGAGAGGACAAGAAAAGCTTTTCTGGAGATCTCTAAAAGAACTTTGATATCCTGGACTAGTATATGATCACAAGTTTCGCACAGCTGGGTGCAGCTTTTTGAATACATGAGGCTAGCTAGATTCAGACCAAACACGATTCCTTGCGTGGGCGTTCTGGCTGCTTGTAGCCATGCTGGAATGGTCGACGAAGCAAATGAATATTTCGAGATGATGCAAAAGGAATACAAAATTAAGCCTGTAATGGTCCATTATGGATACTTGGTTGGCATGTTTGTGAGGCTGGGTTGGCTAGATGAAGCTTTTGATATCATCAAGAGAATGGATGTAGAGCCATACGAGTTCATAAGGTTGCTCTTAATTGCAGGGTGTACGAAGCATGGGAATGCAGAACTGGGTTTTTATGCCGCTGAATTGTTACTCAAACTGAAGCCCAAAAATACTGAAACTTATGTCATGTTGCTAGATATGTACATCTCTGCAGAGAGGTGGGACGATGTTTCTATATTTGAGAAAATTGATGAATGAGGAGAAAATCGGAAAGTTAAAGAACTGGAGTAGGATCAGCATTAAGGGACAGGTTCAATCTTTAAATAAAAAAAAACTGGCCCCACAACTCAGAGCTGCAAACTCTTGAATGATTTGGCTGACAAAGCAAAGAATCTCGGTTACAAGCTGGTAGAAAATATGGAGGTAATTGACGACGAGGAAGAGGAAGCCGGAGAGAAGACATTCTCTTCTGCTGTTTACCAGTGAGAAGTTAGGAGTAGCATATGGGTTATTGAATACGCCCGTTGTGCACCTGCACGGGTCATCAAAAGGACCACTATGTGCAAGGATTGCCATGATTTTATGGAGGTTGTCTCATCACTGACTTGTAAAGAAATCATCTTTAAAAACAGAAAGCGGCTTCATAAGTTGGTTAATGGACAATGTTTATGTGCAGATTCCCATGCTCTTCTGACATTTCCATATGGTTGAGTAGGATTACCTGCTAATTTATTTTCTCCAACTGTTTGGGATTTCATGAAAATTCGTTTCATGTATGCTGGCTAGGAAGAGTTATGCTACTCTGACATGGAAGGCTTCTTGAGCTCTTGCTGTAAACAAAGTCCGAGGACATTTGATTCGAGACGGAGGCCCTTTTTTTTATTCACTTGAGACGGCTACAAATCTTAGATTATGCCGTGGGATTAAATTATCTTTAATATTCAAAAGATGAACATTCTCATTGAAAACTTCATTATCAATTCATCCTTTTAACATACATACATATATAAATGTTACATGTTATGGCTACAAAACAGCATTACAATGGTGGAACTCAAGTGAACAAAGATACACACAGTAAATCATAAAGAAAAAACAAAAACAACTATGCATATATTTTCTACCCTTCCGGAACATGGGAGAGGTGGAGGTGTTAGATGACATAAAAGGAAGGGTTATGTAAGCTAAGACCACATCACCGAGAGATGTCAGTACAGTTATGCATAATCAGCAGCATGCATCAAAACACTGGTACTGCAACGTGATGATGATCCAGGAAATGAAATCAGCGCCTTTTGCTCTTTGACTTGGTCATTCTAGATTTGCTCGACTCGGTGGATGGTTTCCAGATGATATCCTCAAGATTGCAGCAGAAGTTCTTGTAGAACTGCACGAAAGAAGAACATCCTTTTATACTAGCAGTTTAAAGGAAGCGAGAGACCGTTTTCAGGAAAGTTTTCTCGCAAGCTGACTTCAGCTTGCGACTACCATCACAGCACTAAATGTGAATAGATGCAAACTGGATAGATCAATCTCTAAACAACTGACCTTGAGGTATTCGGCGGCATCTCCAGCAGCTCTCTGGATATCTACCATTAAAAATGTTGGAGCGATTTCAAATACCTTCAACCAGAAAATTAACAATAAATTGTGATTAGTAGTTAGTAGACTGAGATATGGAAGCAGCTGAAAAATGTACAGCAGAATTGGAGCTGAGAGCCTACTTCCAGAATAACTGAGAAATGACCAGCCTTATCAGCTGAAAGACCTTCCACTCTCATCTGAAAAGTAACACAGCATCTCTGCTTAGATTGAATATAGAAATTCTAGAATTTGGCAAAGTCTAATACTGCTACATAACTGTACCAACATATTAATTCATTTATTACGACCATTAGGGGGAGCAAAAGAAAAGAGTACAGTTATAAGAACCAATGCTGTCTACCTTAAAATTGCGAATATGAGTCTTAAAACCCATTGATTGTGCAACAACTTCCATGCTTGATAATACAACAGTTGCCGGCTTCTTTGAAACAAAGCGTGTCTGATGCTTCAGAGAGTCCTAATGGAAACAGAAATTAGACCCTCCTAAATCTTTAGAGCCTACATACCTTAAACTGTATACAAGAGCGGAAAATGGTGAGATGATACAAAACATATAATCTATGATACTGATATGCTGGATGGGAGGCGAAGAGCTTTACAATAATAGTTTTAAGAAAATAATTGAATCTCATAATGTGCCTGGAAGTGATAAATCATGCTGTTCAAATATAGCACTCTTCAAGAGACAACGAAGAAAATGTAAGTGGCACATTTGATGATCCATACCTGCCCACGGTCAAATAGGGCTGCAAGATTCAAGCCTTGAGATAAAATTATTAAGTCGAACGCATTAAGAATCAAGGGACTCATCTCCTCATTCCCGTGTTGTTCATCAACCCTTTGCTCCTACAGCAAACCATCTCATCAAGAATGCAAATAGGAGAGAGAAGACAAAGCCACTTCCAATTAAAGGAAACACATCTTAAATATACGACCAAATTGATTTATTCTGGATGGCAACCATAGTTACAAGGGGTTAGAGTAGCATGTTTATTGATAAAGAAAGAGAATGCCCAATTCAAGTGACTTCTAGAGAATTTGACCACCAGAAATTAGAGCATGCATGTGCAGTGAAACCAAAACTGAGGGCTAGAGGGTGACATCAGTAAGCATGAGACTACCTCCAAGTTGAAGGTGAAATGTCTTGTTAAAATTTGTTATGCTGGCAAACAGTAGTCTTCTTGTTAAAATATAAATCAATGATCGAACACTCAGAGCAGTAAATAAAGCCAAAAGCATCAAACTGAAAAGCTTTCAAGTTTCAAGATTCTTAAATTATGGAACAGCATTTAGCATCTGGACCAACCTCGGGATCATCAAAAACTGCATTTACATCATCAAGGTTCACATCTTCATACTCAACAAGTTTGATAGGAACATAACTTTTCTTGAACCACTCGTCATTCCTAATCTGTTCAACTGTAATACGCTGCATGGAGTCAGAAACACCAAAGCAAATTAACTAACTTAAGACACTAAATTAAATTAAACACTTGGACACTATTATCAGCAAAATATGATGGAGATGATATGCCCAATAAAGGCACTGAACATCACCTTTACAAGAGATTAGGAGCACTAGATTATCATGCAAATGGCACAGCATATGTGCATGACACTAGATTTTTTTTAAAAAAAAATTCTGAACTAGTGAATCATGCAAAACTCATCTCTATCAACTGCATAATTAGAAATTGAGTTCAGTTTTCAGATGAAAATAAAATAAAGAAAAATAAGGACAATTCCAGTTCAGTTTGATGTTGAAACATTTTTTCCTTAAGTGGGGATCTATTTCATTACTTCTAATAAATTTTCAAGTTGGCTTGCAACATATTATACTAATTTTAAGTTTTCTGTAATTGACCACAGTCTGCAACCTAGAGCAATGTCTTGTAACATAGCCAATACTTACTGTTTCAGGCTTCGGGTCCAAAATTCTATGAATCAAAGATTTAGCTCCCACTGGAAACCAAGATGGGCAAGAAAATTCTGCTCTGTCAATCTATTGAAAGCATTTGAAAAAATCAATAAAATCAATAAGATCATAAGAAAAGAATAACATGATGAACAATACTAATATATGCTAAGAAGTGCAGTTTGACAAGATTGAAGGATGACGATAAACATGGAAGAGATTTAGCTAAAAGTTTTGATTTTCAGATTTATATGTTGTACTATATAATATTTTTTGTTAAGAGTAGAGCTCTTTACAGGATTTCAAGATTAGATGGTGCAAACTGAAAGTACCTACTTGATTTGATTAGTTTTCTAGTTCAAAACTTAAGCCTCACTAAGACCTCCGAAGAGTCTAACATAAGAGAAAGAATCAATAGTGCCCTGCCATTAAAGGATTGCAAAACATCCAAAGATACTTTATTCCAGAGTTCTTTCCTTAATTACTTGGAGGTAAAATGAAGTCCCAATCCAAGAAAAAATGGCAACAAAGACAAAACAATCCTCATAATTAAGAAAACACAAAATTTACCAATAATCCCAAGTAAGTGCACGTGATATAAGTTCATGCCTTGCTATATAATGTGGTGAGATCAAGCTCATCAAATGGAAGATATCCTGCCATCAGAACATAAAGGATGACCCCACAGGACCACACATCTGCGATAGCACCATCATAACCCTTGTGACTGAGTACCTAGACCAGAAAATGAAAACTTACAGAAGCATGCTTGGATTTAATTTTTCATTCAAGCTAGAAGCTAAACACTATCATAGTTACCTCTGGTGCAACATAGTTAGGAGTTCCACATGTTGTCCGCAACAAGCTAGCTCCCTGCGCACACAAGAATTGCCAAATTAGCAACCATTGTGTTGTTAATTCCTTCAAGTCTGATGATCTAAAATAGTAACAACAAGAACTCTCAATGAGGATCTTACTTGTTCAGGCAGTGCACTCAGACCAAAATCAGAAATCTTCAAGTTTCCTTGTGAATCGAGTAAAAGATTTTCAGGCTGTACATAACATGAACTATCAGATCCCAGCAAAAAAGAAACTGAACAACAGCTTTCTGGATGTCAGCAAAACAACACCTTTAAATCTCTGTGGTAGACTCCCTTACTGTGGCAATAATCCACACCATCAATAAGCTGTTGAAAGTATCTCCTAGCTTCAGCCTCACTAAGTCGTCCATGATGCACCTACATAATCATGGTTAACAAGAATCATGTATTAGTGTTGAGCTGGGAATATTATGTCAAGACTACAAAATGCCTATCCATCTTGAGTGTTGGATTTGAATTTTGACTACTCACAATTTTGTCAAACAATTCACCACCTGTAATGAATTCCAATATTATATAAATCTTTGTTCGGCTTGCTAAAACCTAACATAAAATGGTAGGAGTTAGGAGGAAGCACAATTGGTAACGGAAAAAATACAAACCACACAGTCCTACAAGACATAATATCCTTAAAAAATAAAAATTTAATACTCCATGCCTCATGCAGGCGCACGACATAAGGATGTCGAACAAGCTTCATTATAGATATCTCCCGTTTTATCTGCGGGGAAAAAAGAAAGATGTTGTGAGGAAGATAGAAGCGGTTGTGTAACAACCTAAAGTGTTTTAAATTATAGGAATATAAGATATGATGAATTTTAGCCAAAAGAAAGCTACCAATATTCAAAACATCATAATATGGAAGACAACAAAATCCAAGCATTTGCCTCAAACCAGAAAACTTCAGCTCAGATGCTCCCTGTTGAAGGGGTTTATGATTGGATCACATGATATACTACTATGTATCAAAGCAAAGTCATTTCTAGCTAGTATGTTGCAGGTCACTGGATCAACCTGGGTGAGTGAAAGAGAGGGTTCAAATCCAATAAGCGACGGGGAAAGCAATCCCACTCATTCACATGTTTGAAATCCATAATATTGTTAAAGGAGACATTGTTTTTCCAGAATCCAATCCATACACTTGCCACTAAACTAACTAGCTAGTTTCTTTATTTACAAGCCGTGAAGTGATGATTCCTCTGGCATGAGATCATAAAATTAAGAACATAAAGCTGATGCCTTGTCAATTTAGCCATTTCAAAGATAGGATCCTTCCTTCCTTCATTTCTTTTCTTCTTCTTCTTTTTTGACAACTTATTTGGCTATTAAAAAAACCCTTCCATTGATTCTTTTCCTGTCCAATCTATCGAGCACCCATCAATTCAAACTGAGATTTCTCTTCTTTTGCCAGATTACTGTGCTTTCTTGTAATCTAATTCAAACCCAGACAAACAAAAAGAGGTTAACTTGCTAACCTGATCGACCATCTTATGTTTGATGATGGTACTTCGATCGAGAATTTTCATGGCTACACTTTCACCAGTCTCCGTGTTTTGCGCGAACTTTACCTTGGCAAAGGTTCCTTCTCCTATTGTCCTTCCTACCTCGTACTTCCCTACTTTCCTAATTGCCACCATCGTGTTAATCTCTTTCTCTCTCTCTCTCTCTTTCTCTGCTACCAGTTAATCTCTCTTAGTTCAAAATCTCTTCTTCTTGCATTTGAAAGCAGTCCTCTCTTCTCTTTAAAAAGCGAGGTCCTAATTTTCAACAAGGAAAAGCTATCAAGTGTTAAGGGGAGAAGAAGCTTTTTCGCTTTATAGATTTAAAAAACACAAGTAACTGGCATGTAGAAGGTAACCCTAAGCTACTATTAAATTGCTTGTTTGGTATTTGCGTTTTCAATTCTGCTGGATGTCTCTTAAGAATATATTTATCTTTAAAAAATATTAAATTTATATTTTTTTATTGTTTTTAATAATTTTAAAATATTAATATTAAAAATAAAAATAAATCTAAAAAAATTATTTTAATACATTACTGAATAAAAAATATTTTTAAAAAGTATTATTGTTGAGAGTATATTTAGGACGTGATATTAAAAAAAATTTGGGACGTGATATTTAAAAATATATATTTTAGTTAGAAATATAATATTAGCTATGATAAAAATATTATTTTGATGGTTGTTTTAAAAATTAATTATATTTTAAAATTTAATGATAATATCAATAAGTTTTTTTAAAAACCTGGAGATTTATTTTACTTTTAAAAAAATCCAGGTACCCTACGAATAAAAGAATTTGTCCGAACTTTGAATTCAGTAAAGATAGTTAAAAAACTGGCTGTCTTGAGAATTTTAAGGCCAGAGAAAGAGTGAAAAGTAGGGAGACGAAGGGGTTGGGAGACCTCAAATCTTGTCTTTTAAGGTTTCGAAACTGAAATTTACAGTGATAATTAATGTTAGGCGATCATGAGAAATTAGGAGGCGGGGTTGTTTTATATCAAGCTTTTGATTTGGAAAGAGTGGGGAGACCTCCGGTAAGCCGACGAGACATCCATGGGGCCGGGGTTTCTGGTCGCTAAAGGACCTCTCTTTTAGTGGCTGCTACCTGCTAGTAATATCTTCTTCCTTGATTCGTGACACATTCCCATTATTTCTTGGATTTTTCCTTTGTGTTATCATGATTTTGGCTGCCCTAATTATCTTAATCAAATATTAATGGCTAATCCTTAGTTATGATTACTTGTTGAATTACAGTTTTGTCTATTTGTGATCAAGAGTCTGTTTGTTTTTGTGTTTTAAAAGCGTTTTTGATAAAATTTAAATTTTTTTATTTTTTTATTAACTTTAAATTAATATATTTTTAGTGTTTTCAAATCATTTTAATGTGTTGATGTCAAAAATAATTTTTAAAAAATAAAAAAAACATCATTTGCATGTATCTTTGTATGAAAAGTTATTTGAAAAGCAACCGCAACCACACTGTCAAATACACTCTAAACCGATACGTTTTTTCTTCAAGATTTCTGGTGACTTTTGGAGAGAGAGAGATGAATTGGGGATTTGGTCAAGTGGATACCGTGGCATTTGTCAACGACAACACTGTTTGATTTTGTATTTTAAAAAATTATTTTTTTACTTTAAGTTATTTTTTTATATTTTCAATTTTTTAATAGATTAATATTAAAAATAATTTAAAAAAATAAAAAAATTTATATTATTTTAATAAACTTCTAAATATAAAATACTTTAAAAAAATAACATAAAAAAATATTATTTTAGTGCCATTACAATGAAGATCAGTCATCATCATTTATAAAGTGTCGAATCTAATTATAAGTGACAAGTAATAAGAATTTAGGATTAAAAAATTTATATAATTATTAATTTTATAGTTTATAAAATTAATTGAAATACATACATATTAACCAATTATTTATATAAATAAAAAAAAAACAATAGCCAGGATCCTCCTTGTTAATGATGATAAAACTGCACCAAAGGGTACAGAATTTGAAATCTGCAAGATGATTGTGCGCAAAGTGACCATTGTTCCTCATGCGGTCGTCATCTAATTTCTTAATTTGTTACGGATCACGCATCAACTTGGGTGGTTTTTATTTTTATTTTTCATTTCTGTGGCACTTAGTCAAGTACTTTGAATATAATGGAAGTTGTCTCGATCATCCCACGTGCTTAACACAAATGAGTCATAATTAATTTTAGGGCTATGCTAATTATACAATGTTATAAATCAATGTACAAATGGCAATTTTGCGCTTCACAAAATCAAAATATTTATCATTTTATATTTAATCTATTTATAATTATTATTTTTATTTTTTTTATAATTTATTTATTTATTTATTTATTTATTCCCTTTTTTAATTCTTTTAGAAAAAAAATTATTATTTGGTATTCTTGACACCTGACATATTTACCGCTTTATGCTTGCAGGCCGCATACATGGGTTTTCTTTTCCTCTATTAATAGGATGGACTACACTCTATACTTGCATGCCCAAGCACGTGAGCCCTTGCTTTTTTTCCTTTGTTAATGAGAAATCATGTTATCCATTCTTTATTTAAATTGAGTCAAGTGCAGAAACCTGGCTTACCAAGGCTGTTAGCATATAATCTTTTTTTTTATATAATTTAATTTTTTTATTCGATACATTTTTAATATGTATTTTTTTAATTTATATTTAAATTAATATTCATTCTTTTTTATTTTTTTTAGATTGTTTGTATAGCATTTTTTAAATAAAGATTTTTTTAAAAATATTTTATATGTATTTAAAGTTTTCAAAAGAGTATTTTAATTATTTTATAATTTATTTTTTAGGTTTTATACGAATATATTTTATTTTATTTATTCTTGGTAAGAAATGGGTGCAGATGCACAAACACAAAAAAAAAAAAAAAAAAAAAAAAAAAAAGATCTGGTGTGTCTTATAACCAC
>Ga0325404_1000627_pt1 | contig 35832 bp, 23 predicted proteins | sample PopdelMetagenome_18_FD_205664 | JGI IMG/M metagenome (GOLD analysis project Ga0325404, IMG submission 205664) | Populus deltoides microbial communities from Bellville, Georgia, United States - Xylem-Control-R1 | ecosystem: Host-associated > Plants > Phyllosphere > Stem > Wood/Secondary xylem...
TAATAATAATAATAATAATAATAATAATTAAATCGAGGTCTAGTTGTGCTGAATCCAAGTAATGCAGTGTTTGATAACGAAGCTGTATTTTTTAAAAAATTTGTTTAATTTTATTTATATTTTCATTTTGATGTAAGATATTAAAAATAATTTTAAAAAAATAAAAAAATATTATTTTAATTGATTTTCGAGTGAAAAGTACTTTGAACGATAACCGCTATCATATTTCCTGTTCGTTTGAGATTGTGGCCTAAATAGAGGTTGGTTAATATTTATTTTATTTAAAATTAATTTTTTTAATATTTTACATCGTTTTAATATGCTGATATCAAAAATAAATTTTAAATATAAATAAATATTATTTTAATATATTTATAAATAAAAAAACTTTGAAAAACAATCATTACTATATTCTCAAATATATATATATATATATATATATATATATATATATATATATATATATATATATATATATATATATATAACAATTCTTTTTCTATATCTATGTTGATCCAATTTCCAAAAACATAGCTTGAGTAAGTGGAATGTGTTTTTTGAGGTGTTTGTGACCTCCTAATTTTTCCTACACTTCCTCTAATTATAATTCAATACTTGAGAAGCGAGATAAAAACAATTAAGATCACGATTGCAATCTCACGTCTCTTATTAATATATGTAAAAAATCTTATTTTTCTTTTATTGTTGTAAATTTATCATACATATGTCCGAGATTCATCTAAAAAACACAGGTTGAGTGTAGTAACTGAGTTCCTCATCTCAGAAAAATTGCATGTTCATGTTAAAAAAAGAAGTCTTTGAACCATTTTATTTAGCGAGAAATTCTATGAAATTCGAAACTATAATTATCAATAATTATAATATATAAGAGATAGATATATATAAAAAAGAAAAAAAAATAGAGAATTGAAAAAATAATCTTAAGAAAGAAAGATATTTTTATTATTATTTCTTTAAATTCAAATATGAATTTCTATTTATGGCTTTTTTTTAGCTTTATTTTACATTTAACACTAGAGAGAGCCAATAATACAGGAACATACTTGACTGTTTGGAAATATGGTATAAATTGTGTCTTTAAAATTTTTAGATTATTTTGATATTCTATATTAAGAATATATTTTTAAAATAAAAATTTTATTTTAATATATTTTTAAATAAAAAATATTTTAAATTAAAATCGCTATTACAATCTAGATCCGATATCCAGCCACCTATCCCCCACTCCAATAAATCCCCACGTATTCATCCACGTGCCACCCAATCCTTTGTCCGTATTCCATATCTCTTAAAAACGGGGACTCTCATTTCCGCACGCTCTGTCTCTCTCTCTCTCTCTCTCTCTCTCACACACACACACACACTCACCCACCATGGATACCCTCCTCCACACCCCGACCTCCTTGGCCAAACGCCCCTGTCCTTTCCCTTCCTCTCCCTCTTCTCCTCCTCCAAACCCTAACAAACTCCCTCACATGAACAATCAAGTCGGCAACCTTCTCCAAACATTTCTTAACCTAGCTGACTCTCATTCTCTCTCCATCGACCAATCCTTTGAGCATCTCCTCGACTCCTCCCCTTGCGATGCTGATCAGTCTCTCCTCATCGATCGCGCCCTTAAACTAGGATCTCTTCTTCTCGAAGCCGGCAACCGCTCTGCTAGGAAACGCTCTTCCGTTCATAATTCACTCACCTGGGCTCTCCCTCCTGATCTCACCATCAAGGTTTCTTTTTTATTGCTAAGTTTTTTCTTTCCTCGCCGGTTTTTGTTCAGATTTTGAGAATTTCAATTCATGCAAGTTGCGGGCTGTGTTTTGCTTGTCGGCGATAACAGTAGGATTTTTTTTAAAGCCTCGTTATTATTGTAATGTGGAATTCAAGGTTTGGTTTACTTGTTGGTTGATTTATGAGTGAAACGTTTTTCGTGTTGCTTGCTTCCGTGAATATGGTCTAATCAGGTGTTGTAGAGGAATTTTTAAGGGAACATGATTTGTGTTTGGTAATCTTGAATTTCCATTTCGCAATGCTTTGATTGATGGATGTGGCTTCAAATGAATTGATTGCATAAAAATGTTGATGGTATTAATTAAACGTGGTTAATTAAGTAGCAGCGAAATACTGCCAAATATAATAGTTTCTTGAGTTTGAAAGTGCATTGATGTGCTTATATTCTGATACATTGATGTGGTGAATGGATCCGAGATCCATGAAGATGTTACGAGGCTGCCATGTTTGGTTTGATGGCACTTGTTGATTTAGAATCAAGAATTTCTAGATTCCTGTTATGGAAATGTCTACCTTGTCATTTTCAGCTCGTGCTGAGCATTTGAGTGTCTAGTTAATTATAAATTCATTTTTATAGTAAAATGTTTTCTTTTTCCGAATGATCGATTCATAAGCATTATGCACGTGCAGTTATTTTCTATGCTTGATGCACAAAGCCTGTGCTATGCTGCTGCAACTTGTTCTATGTTCTACAAATGTGCCATGGATCCCTTGTGCTATGCCAATATTGACTTGACAACTGTGGTCCCAAAAGTTAATAATGCAGTTGTGTCTACAATGATCCAACGTGCTGGAAAAGCCCTTCGGTAAGAATTTTTCACGTAACAATTCTATATCCTGTGCAAGTGTTCTCATGGGTCTATTATATGCTTTGCATCTCTGTATTAGGTATCACTGGTGATAGAATTTTAGAAGTTTTGATTTCCTTTGGCTCGGTGTGGTAAAGAAGACAAATCATAACATACCAAAGATTTGTCTTGAAAGCTAAACTTCTTTACATTGAGCCTGATGTACTACCTATGCAGCCTTCATTTGTTTTCCTTCTCAGTTTCAATATCTCATTTAGATCCCCTTTTATGTAATTATGAAGATTCTGAAAAATAATTTCTTTTTTTTTAAATATAGTATTTCATTCATTTTGATCTCATATATGACTATGAAATTTAATTGATGTTTGTTCGCACGTTCAGTATGGAGAAGGATTAATCCTTCTCTGTCTGTACTGGGAAATACTCTGTTGATTATACTAAAGTGAGCCTGTATTGAGTGTTATATTGATGAATGAGAATTATGCTGTATAGCATGCAAGGTGTATTAGTTAGTTCTCATCTTTATGACTGTTCCCATGATGTCATATGTGGATATTGTTGGTGGCCTTGCTGATTTCCTTTTCTCTCTCACTTAATTGGTCACTTAGGTCCCTTAAGCTTGGTATAGTTCCAGGTCCGACCCTGCCTCATGGATCTTGTCAACCATTGGTTTATGGCATTAGGAATGCTGTAGAAGTATCTAACTTTTCATGGAATGATAAAAAGACCAGACAGGGGAAGGAGTCATCCACTCTTACTAGATACTGCTTAACTCCTTTAAGTGGTGACAATGGTGCTGCTGGGTATGTTTGAAATTTGGAGACATCGATTACAGATTTTTTTGTCCACATCTGTGATTTCTTTTGATCCTAATGTTTGTGTTTTTCGTAATACAAGGGCTGTTTTGAGAGGATTGCATCTATACAATATTGAAAGAATTGACAACACATCGCTTTGTGGGGCATTGTCAGCCTGCCCATCTCTGCTTGACCTGGAAATAATTGGCCTGTAAGTTTCTGTTGAGTTTGTTGTCTGTGTGATAATGTTGGTTTAAAAACATTACATTAGGGTAATAACAGTGGTTGCGTTAGTTGAATTGATAAATGGAGTGGATTTGACACAGCAGGTGTAAACAATGATGCATTACATCTCCCAAAATTGTTGTGATTTTCATATGCCACTACTAATGATGTGATTGGATGCTTTATCCATGCACAGAACTTTCCAAGTTTGGCTATCAGTAGCTATTCTCTTCCTAAGTAGTAATAATTATATGCCTATTTTGTTTATTTTGTTACCATTCCTCATCAGCATTTTTTAGCTACCTTTGTAGTGGTAACAAGGTAATATTATTATTACAATAATTTGTTAATACTCATGCACTTTTTAATTGATTTTAGTTCTCGCCTTTAGAAAGTTCTTGTGGCTTAAGTCAGCTTCTTTTATGGAATTTTATGTGTTTATTTTACAAGTTACCTTTAATATAATTGTGCATCGGCAATTCATGTAGATATATTCATGAGTTAGTTTATGCAAAATATATTATTAAATATGTATCCTGTAACGAGGACAAGTGCATGTTTTCACGTGACTTATCTTTTGATAATTAATTTTGAGCCATTCTTTCTGAGACTTTTGGGCAAAAATTACTCTTTATGGTGGTAGATGAATATTTTTTTTTGGAGCAGACATGTTGACTTGAGGCAAACATTGGTGTCAGTGAGCATGAATTGTCCCTTGATAGAGCGTTTGTTTTTTGAATCTTCAAAAACAGGTGCAGCACCTTCTTATTGAGAATTCTTTTAGTTGCTCGTGTATGTTTTTGCTAACTTGAGCATGTTCACTATCAGGAAGAGATGACAGTTTGAAATCATCAACCTGTGTGGATCTAGTAAATAATTGTCCAAATTTAACCTCACTGGCTCTAAGAGGTTTCAAGCTGTATGATTATAAACTTCGGATACTTGTTAAGGTATGTCAAAAGTCAAGTTGGGTACAGCTATTTTTTTGATAACAATGAATTTCCGCATGCTACTACTTTTCCATCTCATTGGTACTAATCTTTCCTTTTCTCCCCCCTTTTAAGTAAGACCTAATATTGCTTTACTCCGTTGTGCAAAATCTTCGAATGTTTCATAGTTGGCATAATGCCAACGGATGACCTTAAAAAATGGAGTTTTGTGGGAGATCAAGTCCCACTTGTACTCAATTTATAACATACCCAATTTCTCCAATCTCAAGGTTTTTTTTTTAAATTTCTAGTTAAATATTTCTCTTTGTTCATGAGAGAGGTCTGCTTTGTCGGTTACTTCAAGCACCATGGCTTGAATTTTCACTTCTGGTTAATTTCATTGTTCAAACATTATTGCTTGGTTCACCAATCTTATTAAAATTCCAGGGGGGAATAGCAAATTTTTCTTTTTATCTTAAAATTGTGTTAGTTCGCATTATGGAATGATCTACACTTCATGACCTGAACGAGCAATCTATACACTCTCTGTCATTAATATTTCTAGTACCAATTTTACAATGATGCTTGGTCTAATGGCATGCCATTCACTGTCGTGGTCTTTTGGTGTCAAAATTTGATCTAACCAAGATTCGATCACAGAACAAAGGAAAAGTTTGAGAAATACATTTCTTTGCTTTACAGTTTTTTTGATTTTGGTACTTGGTCTGTAAGATGTATGCGCAGTACTTTGTAGCCAATACAAAGTTTGTTCTTTGTCTGTTAATTGAACTCTAATGACTAACAAGCTCTGGCTACCTGTACAGGGATTTTGCAAACTAAAATATGTAGATTTTTCAACGTCATATTCTATCACCGGAAGCTTTTTGAGGTCTGCATTTTTATGGAATGTAACTACATTGATATTTTCTCTTCTCTATTTGAAATCTTACAAGGGTTTGTTTTTCTTGAAACTAACAGGAACCTTGGTGGTGACATGGGTGGGAGTTTACTGGAAGTTTTGATTTTCCGAGACTGCATGCATCTCAAAGAGGCAGGCCATAATTCCTTTCCCTTCTCCACCTTCTTTACCTTAAATCTCTTTGAATGTGAAAGATCTTGGCTTTCATGGTTTGGAGGGTCTCTGAGATCCTTTCGATGACTCATATGGTTCAATTCCTAAATGGGCTAGCATCTGGATAATCCATACCTGTAGATATAGAATATACATCAACCTATGAAATGCTAATACTAATTTATTATATTTCCTATTTCCCTCCTTATTCACTTATTTATTTCATTACTTGCAGTTGGAAGTTGCCCGATTATTTGCATCAGTTCTTGCTGGGGACTTTAGATTTCTTCGATATCTTGTGGGTAGATTGATATTGTTGTTTTTTCTGCTTTGTGTTGGTCTGATTCTCATGTTCCTGCTTGATTTTCTTCTTATTCTGATTACTGCACTTTAATAGGATATATCAAACAGGGAAGGTTTGGCTGCTGCAGGTGACTCGTATGGCAGATGTTACAGTTTAAGGTAGCATTTTTTTCTTTTTGCATTTATCATGCTTACTCTATATTTATACCTGTTAAGATTCATGTAAAGTATTTTGGTGCTTGTTGGCAGTATCATTCCTACAAAGCAGGTATTAGAAGAAAGGCCTGATATCTGTTTGCTAGCAGAATTTCCATCAGAAGGAAGGTCAGATATCTCTCGTTCATTTAAACTTTTTTGTTGGTGACATCTGGAGTCCAACTCCAGTTTCTATTCTTATCTAAATAGCCAATATCAAATGGGGAAAACGAGCAGAAAACATAGGATTTTGGAATTAAGTTCCTTGGTTGTCAATCTGATTTTTGCAGTTTTGTTGACCTTGGCCAAATGACTGATAGCGATCTAACTAGCGAGGTCAGCCTGTCATCACAATTGAGCAGTCGCACATCAGATGGTTTGTCATTCATGTGTACATCTGAAATCAACTATAGTAGTGATCAGACTAGTGGGAATGAGGAGGGGTAAAGGTTCTGGATATGTTGTTTTGAGGAGAGCTCGGATGAGTTTGATTATCCTCTTGGCTAGGTGAACCATGAAGTTCAGCAAGGTTTGGGATTTGTAGGTATCCATCTCCGTCTCTGTCAACTATGCTTTTGATTGCAAGTATTTGAACTCTATGAAGTGATAACTTCTTCCACTTAAGGACCAGTATTTATCTTTCTTCAGAACATGGTTGACAGGGATATGCATGATGATTAAGTAAAAGAACTGGAATCGCATGTTGGGAAGCCCTTGTTCCTGACATTTTATCAGTATTATTCAAATCAACAAGGCCGGGGTACTGACAAGTTGCATGCTAATTGATGTGGACCAGTTTTTTCTCTAACATTGTGCTCTTATGCTTCTTGGATTTATGAAGGAGGCTTTTATTGAGAGCAAGCTGATTAGAACCTTTGTTGAATTTACTAGTGGACAATGGACTTTCTTGCACATTACTTCTTCACTTTCATGCCTCCCGTACATCAGATGCCTGTAGATTTTAAAGCTGCTGATGTTCCCGGACAGTGGATTGAGTTGGGGGTTTGTCGTCCTTGTTTACTCAGATGACTGTCGAAGCCTTTGGGGAAGTTTTTTCCTCTTTCCCGGAATTGTGCTCTTTTATGTTTATATTACATATATTTTCTTACCATACTTGGTGGTGGACTCCTCTACCTTCCCGTGAAATTTGTATCCAGGATATTGGACGATATCATATTCATTAATTATCGATGATAAATGTATAATGTGGCTTACAAGGGGTCATATTGATGTTGGGATCTCTTCCTGTCGTTCCCCATCATTTCATCCATGGACTGTTGGCTGTGTCTGTCATCTTTCATCGCTTGTTGTTTTGGATGGATATCATCTCCCAACTATCCCTTGAACACTTGTCCCATGGGTTAAGGAAACATTCCCTTAGATAGTCATGCAAATAGGTGCTCAAGCACCTTAAGTCAGAACTTCGCTCGGCGATTGACAGCGTTGGATTGCAACAGCCCCACCATGCAAACCTACCGCTGCCGCTGCTTGAGAACCCTGAGGATCCACGAGCGAGGAGTCCCCGACCACTAGGGGTTGTTTGTTTTCGTGGCCTCAGCCTGTGTAAAGAGGTACCTGTCATTGTGCTCCATATACAACTTCAACCAATAAGGGTTTAATGACTGTAAGACTGCATTGTAATTTCTCAGCAGTCTCCGTATTTATAAAATTATGTGTGCTTCCAGTGTTTACCAAGATAGACACAAGGTGCTTATCAACTTTATCAATAACTCGGTGTGAAAACCCCTAATACCTTCCAGAGCATAAAGGGATGTGTATGGAATTATCTTATCAATTTTTTCCCTCATGGTAACATCACCATTATCTTCGTCATCCTCTTCATCATAAAAAATGCAAAGGGAATCTAGTTTCCTATTTTTGCATGTGACCAGGCACAAATTTCTCATCACATCAAAAGCGGAGACCCTTTGCCCTTGTATCTTCTAGATCTTTATTTCTTAGTGGTTTGGTAGTTTTAACAGGTCTTTTGATGAAGTGTTTCTGTGCGGGGGTAGACAATATGCTATTTGAAGAAGGTTTTTGAATTTGGGACATGGTCGTGGTAAAATTTCTGTAATTAGATTGAAAAGGGTTCTGTTTAGTTTGAATTGTCTGAGCTGTGTACTGATGTATAGATTTGGTGCAGTATTGAATGTTACACCTATATGAAAGAGTGTTTTCTTGTAATCTAGAAAGGTTGGAGGCCTACTTAAGGGACTTAGGTTTTTTATTTCAATTTTTAGCCCACCAATGAAGAATAGAAGAGCCTGTTTCTCTGAGATCTCAGCTCAATTCCATAGGATATCGAAATCCTGTATATAAGTTTCTAAACCACCCACTTGTCTTAATGCCATCAATTCTTCGAGACGGTCTTGCTGGCTCCCAAACTAAGAGCATATAGCTTCCACATATAAAGCCGCCCCATCAAGATAGTAGGAAGCCGACTTCAGTCTGTCTCCTTCGTCAATTCCTCCACTTCAAAATACTAGTTACACTTACAAAACTATCTGTGCATATCTTTGTAATATCTCATCTAGGCGGCGGGTGAGAATTTGGTAGTCGGTCTTATTAATAGTATTGATTGTTGACTTGTTGGACGCATTCTGAAACCATTTGTGATAACCAAGAACAAAAACAAATCCATGAGAATAATGAGGTTCAAAACAGACAATATTTGACAGATTCGGCTGGATTGTGACATTCTTCCTCATCAAACACTGGGAAGTCATGTTTGGGCTTAGGTAATTTAGAAGGCATTAGTGTTCCTTCTACTGAACATGATTTGACTACCACGTTGCTTTCTTGCAGGGTTTGTTTATCATTGGAGCTTCTGGCCTCACCAGAAGTTTGCTGGAGGGTCCGTAAGAAAGAAGTTCGTTAGTAAGCCATTCCACTTATTAGATCCTTCAATTCAAATAACTTCACCTCATAAAAAACCCTGATGCTTTCCAGCTTTTGATCATGAGCACCCAACAACTACATTACTTTGCTCATGCTTATGTGCATGTTCCTTACTAACCTGCTCAAGAGAATCCTCAAGTTTCCTGGCCTCCTGGGAACGAGTTTCAGGAGCCATCGCACTCGTTCGAAGAGATGTGACTCTGATACCACTTGTAATGAGCCTAACAGTGAGACCCAACTTGGATTTCCCCCAAGTTAGCTATTGACGTGGGTGATGATTGTAATGCGATTAAAAGTGGTTGAGTAACGATGAATAAATCAATCAGTATATTAAGAACTAGAAGGAGAGGGACGTAGAAAGAAAAGGATGACATGGAAGGGAAAAGAAGAGAAGGGAGAGAGAAGCTTGAATTTGTTATGCCTTTTTTATTAGGACTCCTTCCCTGTTGAGTACTAATTACTAACAAACTCTAAGAAAACATACTTAGGCCACCACGTGGCAATACTAGATAGTGGCATAAAAAACAACTAAAACGCAGTGTTTCCACTGCAATTAAAACTCTGCGTTTTGAGTCCATTTATTAATTACTTGTATCGAACATGGATTTTGGGAATAAATTAAAGCTTTTCTTGATTTTCGAAGGCTGCAAAGTCCGCTGAAATGACGTACATCATCAAAGCTTGCTTGCTGATTCTGTTCCGAATCCTATACAGCATTTCTTCTGAATGAATCGTTTGCATCTTCATTCCTGATGGGTATTGTAATGGCGAGGTCTCCCATATCTCCGAACAACAACAAATATAAACAAAGAATATTTGTATCTTTTGCCGAATTTATTATTCTTTTCTGTTTTGGTTATATAACCAGAAACAAAAGAATCACATACAATCAGTCCATCAATAACCCTACACCCCTCATTTTCCTATTCAAATTCTCAAATGCAGCATCGTTGTCTAACGTTGCCCCATAGAGTAACAACCAGCCTCCTCGTGATTTTTAGACAAAAATAGCTGCGCCACCTGGTAATCAAACACCAGCAGGAGCCACCTGACTCCCATTTTCCACGCCATTTCCAGACCTATCTTCCCAACCCATGATTCATCTTTCAAAACGTTGCAACAGCCAACACCAGCTTCAGAACCCATGATGAGTCTGTGGAGAGCATATCGAACCAACCGAGCAGCTCCAGCAGGGGCAGGGTTACCCATGCTTGCGCGGTCTCTGTTCAACTTTGTCCAACCAGGGAACGTTTTAAACTTATCCTACTCTCTCCGTGACCGTGAGGTTACAGCTTTTCTTTGCTCGTCGCTAGCTGCAAAGGTTTCTTCCATCTTTGTTTCCTGGGTATCGTGGCCCAGTGAATGGAAGTTATGTCGGCCCAATCTAAAAAACTCAATTAGGGCCCGATGTATTGCTATTGGCATAGTTCCATTACTTCGCCCTTTACCAGCTTTGCTCCCTCTTTTGCGTCTTCACTTTTGACCCCTTTGGAAGTTGCCAGCCACATCCAAGAAACAACGAGGTTCAAGGAAGATGACGACTATTCGACGATTCAGCTGCAACGATCTTCTCCGCTTCGCCTCCGTCAATTTCGACCACCTCACCGAAACTGTAAAAAACCTCCCTTCTTTCTTCTTGTCTAAACCCTTCTTTCTTTCTTTCCACTTTCCTTCAATTCTTTTATGTAATACAATAGTAATGAATTTTGAAATCTGTACAGTTCAATATGTCATTCTACATGACCTATTTGGCAAGGTGGCCCGATTATTTCCATGTCGCTGAAGGTCCAGGAAACAAAGTTATGGGTTACAGTAAGCTTCTTCTCCCTACTAATTTGCTTTTGTTTTCATGAATTGTTAGTAAAATAAATTGTGAATTGCATATGAATGGGTTGCAGTAATGGGTAAAGTAGAAGGACAAGGCGAGTCGTGGCATGGTCACGTGACAGCAGTGACTGTGGCCTCAGAATACCGCAGGCAGCAGTTGGCCAAGAAGCTTATGAATCTCTTGGAAGAAATTAGTGACAAGATGTAAGACTAGCCTTCCATACTTGCAATTATGTTTTTTTTTAGTTGCTATTTTAATAGGAGATATGAATTTGATTTGATTTGATTTTTCAGAAATTTATCATAGTTTTCATGGAAAATTTTTGTTTCTTATGTTTTAGACATTCTATAGAACTGTTGTGGGACTTAGAAAACTCAGAGAATTTGATTCAAATTTAATTTTAGCTTATGGTTTCCAGTTTTATTAGTATTAGTTTCTTCAACAAGACTTTGCAGCTTTACAAGGTGCTTTGAATTATGGTTTTTGGAAGGAGCAATTGTCCCTCCTGCAATTTATGCCACCATGTTATTTCTTCCTTGCTAAATATCATTCTATTTAAGTTGACTAGCATCTTGACACAAACAGATTGTCTGAATGATATGTTTCTCTTCTTCTAATTGTTGCCCTGTTGGCCACTTCAATATTGTATGATTTGGATGCAATTAATTGAAAGTTTGTTTGGTTGGTTGTGTCTGCATCTTCTTGAATTGCAGATTGTCTCTCGGCTAGTATTTGTTTAAACTAAGTCTCCTCAGCTTCTTTCTAACATGAGAAACCTTTTTGCAGTGATAAGGCTTATTTTGTAGATCTTTTTGTGAGAGCATCAAATACACCAGCCATAAAGATGTATGAGAAGGTAATGGTTCTTTGAATTCTTTTTGTATCTAGACATTTCTCGCTGTTTGATCATTCTGAGTCTGTAGTGCTTGCATTTTACAAACATGAAAGAGTCTTCAGTGAAAGAAGCTGAACCTAACCTCCAATTTATCTCATTTTAAAATATGATTCCTCATTGCTACGTTTGGCTATTGCCTCTTAAATTTGGTTTTTTTGTTTCTGTAGTCCTATCCTTTCTTAAAAAATGGTTGCTGGACTTCTGTTCCAACAGGTGCCTTCCAAAGAAATCTAGGGGCATAAGGTGCTTAGATGCCTTGCAAAGATTGCTATTGGATAGTCTTTTGCACAATCTCGGTTTTGAATGGATAATTCTGGAAATTTGCTCAATTTGTGTAATTCTTGCAATCTTGTGACCCCATGCATGGATATCTAACTTCTTTCTTCTCTGACACAAATTCTTTTTTTACTTGTTTGGGTATTAATTGAATTTGGTCATGTGCCTTGTATTAGCAATCCCTTCGGAAACACTTCATAATTTTTTTTTGTCTAGTATGGCAGCTAGATAGGAATTTGGTTGCTGCTGCTTGTTCAGTTCAGATCGTTCATATAGATTAATCAGAGAATTTATTAGCTGCCAAGTTGATGTTTTTAATAGAAAACTATGAGGGACAGTGTCATTATTTTCTGAATGAAAGAAGCCCTATTCTACAAATGATTAGCATGTAACCGGGAATTAGAACTTTGTAGTGTTGAATCAGCATATGCTCATTAGTAGGGTTCCTAGGACTGCTGATCTAAGGACCATGGCCCAAATTCATAATACACAATGAAAGTAATGATCCCAATTCAAAGAAAGAAAAAATTGAAACTACCACCTGCACCACCTTGCCAGTTTTATCCTTTTTTTAAGTACGCAGATATTATACAATTCATTTTCTTGATATAGACTCCTGATAAATATCTTTAGTTAGGCAGTTCATCGATGTTGCCCTGCTCCTATTGGAGATTATCTGGGTTTTCTACTTGACAAGGTTATATTCTTCATGTACTGCATTATGAAGGTAGTCTCCTACCTGTTATGAAGTTCACATATACCTGCTTCTATTGAGATTCTCTGGACTATATTCTACTTTGATAAGGTCCATTCTTGCAATTAATATGCAGATAGTGGTCTTCCTTTTAGTAGGTCTTTATAATGCATTTATATATGACCATGGAGTTATATTATCTTAGCCTCGAGTGTTTTGGATGTTACTTTTTTCTTATTGTTAAGTCAAGGAGACAAGATGATTCTTATTCTTCTGTCTTTGCAAACAGCTTGGGTATGTAATCTATAGAAGGGTGCTGCGCTATTATTCAGGGGAGGAAGATGGATTAGGTGAGTATTCCGTATTATTTGGCTTAAGCACCCTTAAATCCCTTCCATTGAGCTTATGTTGCTTCTCACACTTACAATGCTGTGTTCTGTTTTCAGATATGAGGAAAGCTTTATCTCGGGATGTCGGAAAGAAATCTATTATCCCCCTCAAACGGCCAGTCACTCCTGATGAATTGGAGTATGATTAAATCTGCATTTTGTGGACAATTGAAGTTGAAGTGATGGTTTTGGCTCTTGGAACAACAATGATGCCCGTGACATCTTTTGTCCATTGTAGAACTTGTGTTTTATAAAAGAGAGTAGTGCCTTGTATCTTTCATTTGTTCAGTATGATTGCATGAAGAAGGGACATGTGCTTCTGACAAGACTACAAAGCTTTCGTCTTGGATTCATGGACAGCTTGTTGATTGTTTTCCTGTATGCTATGTTTCTGCCTTCAGTAGTATTAAGAATGCCAACTCTCCATCCAGACACCGCAAGGAGCGCCAAGGCATTTTTCGATTCTTCTCTTTTCTTTCCGTCGTCTTGTTTTCTTCTTTTAGATGTTTTGTGTTAAATATCTCAGCATGCGATGAGTCATCTTACGTTGTGAGTGTCTGGAGATGACCAAACATGCGCTACGTGATATTCTAGTCCATTTCTATTCTACTCCTTCAACTCAAAATGGGCTATTTATGGCCCAATAAAAAAGATATGCACTCTGTTTTTCTCTCTCTGTTTTTTTTTTTTTTTTTATATATATATAATCTTGATATAAAGATATCAAACTTACAACGTACAAAAACTCTTGTATCAAAATACCGAGCAACGGCAACCACAGCCTCTGTTTGCATTTCTCATGCTGAAAACATCCCTCGGAACTTCGCGTACAAGTCCCTCATCTGAATCCAAAGAGTGGACTCTGTGGATATGAAATCCCAACCTCAAAATTGAAATCCCATTGCATTTGCATTGATGGGACCTTTGCCAACTGCATGTTTTCCGCTTGCACAGCAAAGAAACAAGCATGAAGAGAAGGCTCACGTGTCATTGTTCTGAAACCAAAAACGAATGTCACAAACTAGTGATGGAGCTTTGAAGGGCTCTACCACAACGGATCCAAAAAGATATGCCCTTTAACTTTTACACCCATTGGTCTCATGTCTTGAAGCTTTCTTTATGATATATATATATATCCATATTAATATGGATAGTTTTTAATTTAAATATTATAGATTTAACTACTGTTATTATATCATGAAATAAATAATATTGATATCAAATATTTTTTAGTATTCCATTAAACTATGTGTAATTTCATCATGTACGAAATATATCCAATAAAAACTATATTTTTCATGGTTTCTTAAGCACATAACAACAATATCATCAAGAATAAAAATTGAATCTTTTTAAGCGGATCGAACCCGGTTCAATATATTTTTGAACTGAATCTCATCCGGCTGGAACAGTAACTGGAACAGTGAAATCATCCTTCACTGTTCACATGAGCAATAGATCACTCTCCGCTGCATTTATAGGTCTGTGGAAAGTAGCATGGAGTTTTAATCAATTTTAAATGATCTCATATAAATAGTATATTGTGGTTTTTTAAAAGTTATGATTTACTTTAAAAGCAACCGCGCGTAAACAACCTGCCACTACCTTTTCTTCTCTTTTTTAATCAACACTATCTTGATTCATAAAAAGTAAAAGAAAAAACGTTTCTTTTGGACAGGACTTGGCATGAGTTGTGGATTTTTATTCCCGTGCTAAAAGAGATGATAATATTTCTTCTCTGATCTCACATCTCACACAAGTCAACCACATCTAGATTGGTAAAGGTCTTAGAAGTATGTTCCAGTAGCTTCTCCAGCTACTATTCTCTGATTCTGTGCCACAGATGTCTTTGCACCTCTACAAGTGCTTGAAGTGAGTTGGGTTTTGGAATGTCATCAGTGGTTCGGCATCAAGAATTAGGATTTGGTGGATTCGGAAGAGACAGGAGGAGGAGGCCATTCGAAGAGTATGCGGGACAATGGCTATACCTACTGAATTCATCATAATCTATATTCATACATCGTCGTACTTAAACCGTACGGACATATAAGGATTTCTTCTCTTGTTTCTGGCCAATCTTAATTAATGGAGATAAATCATCATCAGATTACTGCCTTGATTTGACGATTTTATCCATGCCTCTTCTTTTGATAATCTCTAGTTGTTGTTGAGGAGAGAGCATCAACTTTCTTTTCTTCTCTGGTCTGGAAACTTTAATTCCATGATCCATACCAATTGCGGCCCCTGCTAGCTAAAGAAAGAATCAACTCTGAGACACGATATCATCACGTCACATTGTCTGCCATTCTTCGCTCTACATTCAGGAGGAAACTCCTACAGCAACAAGCTCGAAAAAGAGGTGTCCATAATCTTTTTCCAGAACAACTAAATGGGGTTAATTTACCACACACACATGTTAACTAACTAAATTAGGGCAAACAAATGATCATTAATTCACATAATTCAGGTTTGGACAATATGGAAGTAATCATAGCAGATTGATCGAACCATCCCATGTCAGCAATCGATACAAGTGTGTCGTGCTATTTAAAGTGCGTGCTAATGGATTCTTTATAAAGATAAACAAAACCTACTTGTATTGCACTTACTAGAGATAGAGGAGGGAGGTAATTGAAGCGAACAAGATAATTGGGATTTCCTGATCTAATCGATTGGGATGTCAAATATCATGATATGGGAATCTCCACCTTTGTTTTAAACATAGCATCACTTTGTAACATGCTTTATGTCACCTTGTCTGCCATTTTTTCACTTAACCCATCTTAGAGGGAACTAATCTAAGCTACCAATGAAAATGGCCCCCCCGTTACACCCTCTGAATATGAAAAAAAAAGTTGTTGCTAATATTTTTTTTCAAGTGAGAAGTTTTTTTTTAATAATGCTAAGGTTGATATGATATGATTCAATTTATTTGACGAGTTTAAAAATAACCCAAAATATTAGTAAAAATTTTGCTTGATTAAAAAGAAAATCAAGATAATATTTTTTTTTAATATTAAGATGACAACATATTGGATTCACTTGAGTCAATCCAGGTTAACATGTCAAATTCACATCCCAGGTTATGAGACCATAATAACCGCATAGAAAACAAATCAAAACAAATTATAAAACTTAATTCTCAATCAATCCAATGTTAAATGGTGAAATTGAAAAAAAAACAATTAAAAAGAAAAAAACAACTCAAGTTAACATGTCAAACCCACTATCTAGGTCATAAAACCGAGATAACTCCGTAGAAAACAAATTAAAAGCTCAATTCCCAATTATTTTAGTGTTGAAGGATTGGATTAAAAAACATCAAATAAAAAACATAAAAAATGACTCGAGTCAATCCGTCAAACCCGTGACCTGAATCATGAGAATAAGATAGTTATAGAAAGAAAAAAAAACTTGATTTAACCTAAGTTAACTTGCCAATACCGTGATCCTGGTTATGAAACTAGAATAACTTTATAGAAAGAAAATTATTTTAACCCATGAAAATCAATTCCTAACTGATTTAATATTGAATGATGAAATTTTAAAAAAATCTAAGTCAACTCAGATTAACCCGCTAAGCACTATTCCTGGATTATGATAAACTAATAAAAAGTAAACCAAAACAAATCATAAAATCTAATTTTCAATCAAACCCAATACTACACTATGAAAAGGGGGTGAATTAAGAAAAAGAAAAAGAAAACGAGTCAATAGGGCCAAAACGCTAAAATCATGATGTAGATCATGAAAATAAAAAGTAAATTGAATGTTAAATGGTGTATTATAGAATGTATATCACGTATCTATCAGAATAGGAAATTAATATAGGATGTTGTAATCATTACAGTTACTCATGTATCTATCAGAATAGAAAATTAATATAGGATGTTGTAATCATTACAATTATTGCAGTGTTCTGCTGCCTCTATATAAATAGGAAGGTTGGCTAAGGCACAACCTAACACATTCTATTATTCTCAACTTGGTATCAGAGCCACAAAACCCTAAAATAAATTAAACCTACCTTTCTCACAGCCTCTCAGCCTCCCTTCTTCAATGAAACAGCCGCCACATACATCTTCAAATTCTGCAGCACCAGCAGTCCAACTTTCTTCTTCTCCGGCAGTGCAGCCCTCTTTTCTTGCAACGCCTCCTGTGCTTTTCTCTACTGCGTCACCGCCTGGATTCTCCTCTGCCATGGCTGGTGAACTCCTCCTCTTGCAGCCCACGTCTGCTGCCTCTACTGCCGCAAGCATTATCTCCTTTTCTCACACTCATCAAGTCATCTCCCTCAAATTAACAAACACTAATTATTTATATTGGTATATGCAGATGCTGCCTTATCTCCTAGGCCAAGGAGTTTTTGGTTTTGTTGATGGCTCCAACACATGTTCTTGCCCATGATGGCATCTCTCTTTAGGTAAATCCGCTTTTTCAAACCTGGAAACAACAGGACCAACTCATTCTAAGTGCTCTTCTTTCCTCCCTATCTATGGAAGTTTTGCATCTTGTTGTTGGCTGTCAAAGTTCTTGTTCAGCTTGGGGCACTCTTGAGCGAGCTCTCGCTTCTACCTCCAACTCTTGTATTATGCAACTTCACGGCTCTCTTCAGGATCTTCGACAGGGTGATGAATTAGTAACTCAATTTATACAAAAAGCGAAGGCCTTATTTGATGAATTGACCGCTGCTGGTCGGCCAGTTTCACTTGAAGATTTTAATTTATATGTGTTTCGTGGTCTTTGGGGAGAGTTTAAAGACTTAGTTACCAGTCTTATTACCAAGGCTGAACCTTTATCATATGCAAATCTTCACAGCCATCTCCTCACACATGAATTTCTTCACAAATCTTCTGCTGCCATACATGCTCCTCTGCTGCCCACACCCAGCATTCCATCTTCTGCTCTTGTTACGCAGTGCCAGACTTTTAGCAATTCTGGCCGCAGCAGGGGCCGCTTCAACGGTGGCTGGCATCCCAACCAGTCCAACAGCACAGGCAACCGATTTGCTGGCTCCATACCTGATCACCGCAGCTTTCAAAACTCCTCCTTCGATGACAATAGACAGGGCTCTTAGCAGCGCAATAGGGGGCAGAATCCACGCTGCCAACTGTGTCAGAATTTCGGCCATATAGCTCCCCATTGCCCTCAATTCCAGCAGCGAGGTTATAGCCTGCCTACTGCTAATCTGGTGCAGCGCAATCTCTCCTCAACCGTTTATGTTGATTGGTTTCCGGATACCGGTGCCAATCAACACGTCACACCTGATCTTGCCACCTTAACTGCTTCAGAACCGTATCTTGGTAATGATAATTTGCATGTTGGTGATGGTGAGGGCCTCCCTATATCTCATCTCGGTCATACAAAAATATATACACCACATCGTTCTTTCACCTTATCTAATGTTTTTCATGTTCCTGCAATTACGAAACCTCTGCTCTCTGTTCAGAAATTTTATCTTGATAATAATGTTTATTTTGAATTTCACCCTTGTGTGTTTTATGTCATGGATCTCAACACCTATGAAATCCTTCTCTCAGGTCAGAGTAAAGATGGTCTCTATGCCCTTACCAAGTCTTCCGTCACGTCAGTTCCTCAAGCCTATTGGTCTCCCTGCACTTCTGCCTCTGCCGATTTATGGCATTGTCGACTAAGTCATCCTACTACACGTATTTTTCAATTGTTAATCTCGAAAAATAAGATCATTTGTAACAACAAACATCTTAATTTTCAATGTCAAAGTTGTCTTTTAGGAATATCATCACGTTTGTCTTTAGGACCTACGGGTCACAAAACTTCTGCTCTGCTTGAATTAATTTTTAGTGATGTATGGGGCCCTGCTCCTCTTTTTTCTTCAGATAGCTATTGTTATTTTGTTATCTTTGTTGATGCTTATACTAAATATGTATGGTATTATCCTCTCGTTGCCAAGTCTGATGTTTACTCTGTTTTTCATCAATTTCAGACTCTCGTTGAACGTCAATTTTCATTAAAAATAAAATTTGTTCAAACTGATTGGGGCGGTGAATACCGCAAATTATCCATATTTTTTCAGACTGTTGGTATTCATCATCGTCTGATTTGTCCTCACACTCATGAACAAAATGGCACAATAGAGCGTCGTCATAGGCATATTGTGGAAACAGGTCTTACTCTTTTAGGGCAATGTAAAACACCTTTTCAATTTTGAAATTATGATTTTGAAACTTCTGTTTATCTTATAAATCGCATGCCTACTCCTGTTCTTGCCCATTGCTCTCCGTTTGATTGTTTATTTCACCGGTCTCCTGATTATCATTTTCTGCGTACTTTTGGGTGTCTCTGTTTTTCTTTTCTGCGTCCATATAATAGTTATAAATTGGATTTTCGTTCCTCTCCATGTGTGTTCTTTGGATATAGTTCATCCCATCCTGGTTATCGATGTTTTGACATTGCATCTCACCGTATTTATATTTCTCGTCATGTCCGTTTCCATGAACATGTGTTTCCTTTTGATAATTCTGAACAGATTGCAAAGGTATCCACCACAACCCCCATCCCACCCGCTACTGTCACCCTTCCAAACTTGTTAAACCACCCACCACTACCCACTTCCATCAGCCACCCAAACAGCCCACAGCACACAGCTCTGCCACTCCAAACAGCCACCCGACCACAGCTCCCGACCATCCCTTGGCCATCATCACATGCTTGTTTATCTAACCCTTATGATGCAAGTTTAGGTCGTAAATTGATCTCCTCTCCTTATGGTCTTGGCGCACTCTCTAGCCCCTTCTCTGCTTCGCCCACCCTGGCCAGCATTCCTGCAGATTCGGTCTCTGCCGACAACCCCTCCTCTACTGACAGTCCTATGCTGGAGGCTACTTCTTCATCATCCTCTCCCGCAGGTTTGCAAATTATGGTTGATTTATCTTCTTATTAGCTGCCACAGGTCTCCTCACTGCCAACATCTTCCCCTGCGTCTCCACCAGCATGCAGCAGCCATCATATGACTCTCAGATCGCGGCAACCGAAGACAGCAAACTTGGCTGCTTCTGCTGTCGCCACCTCTGCCTCCATACGGGTACTGCATTCTCCTTCTTTTGAGCCCTTTGTATTTTCTGATGCTGACCGGTATGCAGTTTAGCATAATGCTATGTGTGATGAGATCGTTGTTTTGCGCTCAAATCACACTTGGTCTTTGGTTCTGTTTCATTCTTCTATGAATGTTGTTGGCAGTAGATGGGTATTGGATCAAACGTCGTGTTGATGGTAGTATTGAGCGCTACAAAGCGCGCCTTGTTGCTAGAGGTTTTACCCAGTAGAAAGGTATTGATTATTCTGAAACCTTCAGTCCAGTTATTAAGCAGGCCACTATCCGATTGGTTTTCTCTATCGTAGTTTCATGAAATTAGAAGATTCATCAGCTTGATATTCATAATGCCTTCCTCAATGGTGTTCTTACTGAAGAGGTCTGCATGAAACAGCCTCCAGGTTTTGTTAACTCTTCTCTTCCATCTCATGTGTGCAGATTGCACAAATCATTGTATGGTTTGAAACAGGCATCGAGAGCATGGTAAACTTGTCTAAGTGATTTTTTGCTCTCTATCGGTTTCCGAGCTTTTAAGGTTGACACCTCCCTGTTTATCTTATCTGATGGTACTAATATCTTTTATCTCCTGGTGTATGCTGATGATATTCTGCTCACGAGTAGCAACTTTGCTATGCTCCATCACCTTATACAGTTACTCGGCTCTAAGTTCAAGCTTCGTGACTTAGGTGTTGTTCACTACTTTCTGGGTATTGAAGTTCAGTCTACCGGTATGGGTTTAATGCTGCGTTAACATAAATATATTCTTGACATCCTCACCCGAGCTGGTATGACTTCCTGCAAACCAGTTGATACTCCAGTCTCCCCTTCGAAAGTCATTTTATTACCAGATCATTCATTCTCTAATCCTACACGATTTCATCAAATCATGGATGCTCTTCAATATCTTAACTTCACCCGTCCAGATATATGCTTTGTTGTTAACATAGTCTGTCAGTTTATGCATGCTCCTACAGATTCTCATTGGGCCATTGTCAAACGTATTTTACGCTATCTTAAAGGTACGACATCTTATGGTTTCCATATCACTTGAGGCTCCTCTTTTGCTCTACATGGCTTTACAGATGCAGATTGAGCTGGTAGTATTGATGATCGCAAGTCTATGAGCGGTTATCTTGTATTTTTTTGTCAGACGCCGATTTCTTGGAAATCCGGAAAGCAATGCACTGTTGCTCGCTCCTCTACTAAGGCTGAGTATAAAGCCCTTGCTGATGGTACCGCTGAAGTCATTTGGCTTCAATACTTGTTAATAAATTTGCAGGTTCCCTCAGTCTCTGCTCCTACCATTTGGTGTGATAATCTTGGTGCTACCTATCTCTCAGCAAATCCTATCTTCCATGCTCGTACTAAGCATGTTGAAGTGGATTATCACTTTGTCTGTGACCGTGTTGCCAAGAAAAAAATTTAGATTTTTTTTGTTCCCTCTCGGGATCAACTTGCCGATGTCTTCACTAAACCACTTCCTGTTGCATCCTTTACTGCTTTTCGGTTCAAGCTTCGAGTTGATCCCCCACCCTTAGCTTGAGGGGACATATTATAGAATGTATATCATGTGTCTATCAGAATAGAAAATTAATATAGGATGTTGTAATCATTACAGTTACTCATGTATCTATCAGAATAGGAAATTAATATACGATGTTGTAATCATTACAGTTACTGCAGTGTTCTACTGCCTCTATATAAATAGGAAGGTTTGCTAAGGCACAACCTAACACATTTTATTATTCTCAACTTGGTGAAATTAAAAAAAAAAATTGTTAGAGAATAATATAAATCATATCTTGAGACCTCACCTAACAGTTTAAGTTATTGGGTTGAGATGATTTTTTGACATGATAATAAACTCACACTATCTTGTGTTTAATTTTTATCAAAGAGCTTTCACTTGAAGAGATATTTTAAAGAATAATATAAATCATATCTTGAAAACTCACCTAATAGTTTAAATTATTGAGTTGAGATGGTTCTATAGAGAGAGAGAGATTACAACACAATTAAATTTTGTATGATTTTATTTAATATGTGGATTTCATTTGAGAAGAAAATACTAATGAATGACTATAGAATAAATACACATAATGGTCAAGGCACTCTCTCAAAAAGCACTTTAGCTATGTGATAGTTGATAGTCCCAGGATCACAGATTGCAGAATAATAAAAACTCTTGGCTACTTGAAGGAACGTTTGCTTGATATTAGAATCTATTCCATCTGAGGGATTTTGGACTACTAACTGCACAAGTTCTTGCATGTCTGATTCTATTTGTGGAGTTGTAATTCTGTCAGTATTACTGGTAATAGTGCTGTAGCTTCCATTGTAATGTACCTAAAAAATTGTAGGAGAAAAATAATTATATATGGGATATCTGAGCCTTTCAAAAAGATATAATATAATTCATAGAACAAAAGTAGAGATATAATTAACGACAAAAATAAATAAAGCTTATTTGCATCCAATTGACATTTTTAGCCATGCAGATTGCATGACCCCACCCCAAGAACACTCTTTTTGTAAGAAGCAGTACCCATCAGTTTAAGCATTTCAATTATTTTTTTGGGAGCCTTGTCAGAATCCATTGAGAGAAGCTCATGAAGAAAGACATTATTCAATTCTGTTGTCTGCTTAGTATATTCGAACAGTGGTTTTCCAGCCATTACTTCAGCAGCCCCTATGTCTTTTCTTTATTTCTTATATATATATATATATGATAAATTGTCCTTTTAGCTAGCAGTTGCTAGATTTACAAGGGATACTTAATGCCGGAATGACCTATACAATTCACTAAGTGACATAGTTATGTTCCGATTCTTGTTTGGATCTTATTACTTGATGACATAAATGTTACGTTGAAGAAAAACAGAAACCTTGTTTTTCTGGGTCGGCTTGTCACTTTAACAATTTGTTTGCACAGCGCAGCACTGCTCAGGATATAAAAAAATTCATCGCGGGTACAATTATGCAACTGATCATAGCTCTGCTTCTTAATTAGAGAGAACAACACCCTAAAAATAGTGACACTGACGTATAATGCATAAATATTTAAGGAAGATGCCGAAGAAAAATGCATGCAGCCAAATTAAAAGACTTTTAAGAAAGCAGTATTCCTAGCCATTCTCTATCACTAACCTTGTTTTTCTTGTAATGATCAAGTTGATAGCATGTTCTGTTTGTCAGGTCGACGAGTTGTTCATATTGAGGATGATGGGCCAAGAGCTCCTCGGAGACCAAATAGCCAGCGGTGAGATTAATTGTTTGCACTAGTAGTTCTGCTTCCCCTTGGCGTCTATCTCCTTCCAATTCCCAGATCAAGAGCCACTTTTCCCACTACATATATTTGTTTGGAAAGAAAAAAAAACACTTAGACTAGAACCTTGGAACTTGCATTAGTCTATATTTAGGAATAGTGGGATAGAGTAACATAATTTTAATGCTCCTTTTTCTGAAGTTTATAGTCAGTCTAGCAACTCACAGCATGGCGTAAACTGTGGCTAATGTCTCGACCATGAACCACTAATGCGCCCAAAGAGAGCTGATTTAGGGTTCCAAGCAGCAGCTTAACGAGCTCCTGCCTTGTCTTCTTTCTACCCGACCTCCTGCAACACACGAGAATCAGACATAAATAATCATTTTCCTTTCGATTGAAGCTTTAATAAATTGACGTTATATTCAAACTAGTAACTGCTCTGTACATGTTTGCTAGCCAATTTAGTTTATAAAATCACATCAGAGATGAGCAGGAAAGAGGAATGGCTACCTCCCTTCAACAGTCATCAATTTATCCATTTAAAGACCTAAAAGCTTAAGTTTTTGTACAAGGTCCAAGATATAGTTTATTTTATATAGACCACTAGATGTTGTCAACAACGATATGATGATGGATTGTGTTGGGTTCCCTTACCCATACCTGTTTGTTACATGCTAAGCTAGCTCGAAAGTCGTGTTGAGGTTTTTTTAAAATGTTTGCACTTTTCAAAATGGGTGGAGCACGTCCGAGTAATGGTGCAAAAGCTAACCACTTCATTCTAGAAGTGTATATGGTGACTGGTGAGTTAAGGAGACAAAAAACGACAAGATAGGGTGAATTTAGACGAGATGGGTCAATCCCACGAAAGCCGAAGATGAGATATGTTTTAGGTGAAGGACAAGACTAAAGCGCCATTTATTCTGATTCATACGCAGAGCAGCATTCACCAAACGATACCCAATTTAATCTCTATAGTTTATTAAGAAAATAAATCATATATGCACATCAGAACTCGATGTAAAAAAAGAAAAGAAAGATAGCAATTCCTTTTAATCATGAAACGAATCCCTCATCAAATTAGAAAGTATAATTTCAACTCCCTTCTAAGTTAGATCCAGTTTGGTGTTCAGGGTTTAATAATATAGGTGACCACTTATTTTTGTCGTTAATGTTGTGACAAGAGTTCAAGCACATTAAAGTACTATTGATACAAATATTCTCCTTTTGTCCGGAATATTTGGCACTATTATTTTACATGTTTTGTTTTCTTGATCAAGACAAACAGATTTTACTGGCATGTATGCTAAATCGTTCGGCAGGCTATATATCTTTATGTGTTGATAATAATTTAATGAAAACAGTGATGAGATTTACCTTCCATTTATGCTAATACCGTAACTGAATTCATGTATGAAGGCTCTTCTCTGCTCGCTAGAATTGATCTGATTCTCAGGGAAATAAGAGCCGACAACGTCGAGCAAGACTGTAGTGGTAGCCCATGCAAGTCGCTCTTTGGACCTTTCCGGCTCAAAGATACTGGCTGCTGCCAAAAAGTAAGAAAAGATAAGGGTTCTTCTGCTTATCCCGAAATCTCTTAGATTACATTCTTCATACCACCTGCAAATGATCGAACATTCATAGAGTATATGCCACCTGATTAGAGGATAAGGAGGGATGGGTGCATGCATTATAATCGAAGATTTTGTGCTGTTTTTGGTCGCTTACTTTTGAAAATTTTCCCATTCAATGCGATGTAATGCTTGGCAGTTGTTGTAGTCTAATTTTGCCAGCTGGAGATACTCACTGTTGTTTATATATGACATTCTGCGTAAGAAAGAGGCTAATTAATCGGAGCTATATCAGCAATTAATATGCATGGATTACAAATGAAGAGGGATATTATAATTTGTATGAAAAATCCAATTAACCACGGGAACAACTTTTTGTATACTTTATGGACTCTTATCTTCGTATTTTGCAAAAAATTTCAAAGGGCCTTATGGTTTTACATTTTCCGAAACATTTCTAATTATGGTGTTTAATGACAGCAACTTATAACTAAGATTTATTAGTTATAAATGAGAGGAAGACGAGGAGGAATTAAAGCAACAACTAGTGTAAGTAACCTGTAAAGGGTCTTGCCAATCCACACGTCGTCCTCGCCACCATACTGTTCTATGAAGAATCTAGTCTCCACTCGAGGCAAGCTCGCATACCATGGAATCTCCAATGCAAAACCCACCTGTTATACATGATTTTAAGACTCGTAAATTAGTCCTCTATATAAATGACTCTATCCATTCATTCCTTGTGCTGCAAGATTGATAAAATTGGCTAAGATTAATTAGAATTGCATATGTTATTAAAAATAATAACGATTAATTGCAATCTAATATGATGTATATTTGCAACAGATCGAATAATATATAGCAAATATCAAGTTTGAGACGATACCTCTCCGGGCAAGTCCTTCGTTATAATCCATTTATCTAGAAGTTCATTAGCAGCTTGTTTTTCCCTTAGGAATTCGAATGAATATTCCTTGGCATCCTCAAGTATCTTCTCTCCCGGAAACAGAACCTGAGAAGCCCTATACAGGTTGAACATTCCCGTAACAGCACCTGTTGACTGCCCTGCAAAGCAGAAAAATTCACCGCCTTTCTCAAAATGCTTGAACACATCTGCCAAATACAAAAGAAAACGCCGTGAATATTATAACTGGAACCTTCTTTTTTTGGAAAAGTTGCTTTACTGATTTAAGGATATATATATATGGTGATAGATTTACCGGCAGAAACCTGGTGCCCATGTAATCTAAGTATCCTGAATCCCATGGCCGTGTCATCAATATCATGGACATTAGAATTTCTCGCCCAACAGATGCCATTTTCAGTCCAATATCTGAAGCATTTGCCATTTCAGAATAAGAAAGTCTTCTAATTGTACAGGTTGCTTTCTACGTCTCTTTAATAAAAAAAAAAAAAATTATACCTATGAATATAATCGACACATTCATTGATCTCTGAGACGAAATATCTTGAGATTCCAAGACGCTGCAGGCGATCCACAACCCAGATGTGCTCGAATAAGTCAACCGGGTAGACATTGGGAACTGAAAAATGGTTAAACTGATAAAATTATCTAACAAATGATCAAAATATATATTTTATTTTATAGTCAAGGATGGAATAAAAACACTTTACCTCCCCCTTTGAATCTTTGGACCGCCTTATTCAAATATTCCAAGCAGTTTTTATCTTTAGTTTGACTGAGTGCGAAGGCAGTAGAGGATGGAGAGAATAAGAATGACCCATCTAGGCACTGCAATTTTATAAGCTGTTTCCAGTCCAGACCTCGCATTCCTTCCAAGCTATGGAGTAGGGTTGTGGGCACATTGTGCATTATGTCCTTGGAAATCCTATCCACACACGCACAGTGATTACATTATATCCATGTAAGGTTTCTAGTAATAATAAAAAAATAATGGTATAAGATGTGACTGTTTTAGTCCATTTATCGTATAAATTCACGAGAAAGCTAGGAAACACAATTATGACTGAAGTTTGTGTAGTCAAACAACCTTTTCAGCTTTAAATTTCTCCTGGCATAAATCTCTTGAAGGAAAGAAGAATCATCCGGAACTTCGATGTCTAATTTTTTGGCTATCGCAAGAAGTGAAGGGAAAGCAACTTCAAATCCAATAGGCATGTGCTCAGCATTTTCATCTTCAAGCTTGCATAAGTTGTCTCTAAAAAATAACATCCCTGATATATATAATGATGAAGCTAGTGCCATGTTAGCCTACCATGAAAACACTCAGGTAGAGCGAATCCTGCTAGCCTGAACCCTATCAACTTTTGGACTGTCCTACTAACCTTTTTCGCATTTATCTTGATGCAAGTTCCAAGATTTCAATGCTACCACGCAAGCTAGCGTATTAATCAACCTATCATGCGCCAAAAATATTCCAGCGTCACCCCACGAACCATCTGGAAGCTGATTGTTGGCAATCCACTGAAGGCTAGATGGGAATTGGGGAAGGCCACTCCCATTAATATCTTCCACAAGAGCAACCCATGCGGTGTCATAAGCTGAGATGCTTATCTCTCCATCCTCCATCATATCCAGCATTGCTTTAATAGTTCTGACGCGCTTGCTTATTTCCTTTGCTACAGAGACCTTTTGAGAAAAATAATAATAAAAAAAGAAAAAAGCTACGACTTGAGTTATTTATTTATTTATTTTTGGTGCATAGTAAAACAGTAGTATCAGACAAAGAAAAGCGACTACTTTCAAATCACCTTAGCAGCATCTTCTTCTGCGTCATCCTCCACAATATCGTGAGGCCAGTTTATCAATGGCTGACCATTTTGTTGTTGAAACAAATCTGCATATTCTGTACGGAAATCATGTCCAGTAACAACATTTGAATTTAAACATTTACTTTCTTATTATATGCTGTTGAATATAATTAATTAGAGATGACTGTGTACCTTGAGTGCGAGGCTTGGATATAGCGCTGCACCTTGTATGAATGTTATCTTTTTTTTCTTTAGCCCCATACAACCAAACACCTAATGAAAAAGAAACTATAGTGGTCATCACAAATTACTACCTCTCTTTGTCATAACAATTAGTAGTTTCTTACTTTTCTTTAAATTAAATAATATTTCTGATATGCTTGATTTAGTGGGGTTTTTTTTAAAGATAATTAAGAAAGAAGAAGACTATTATAGCCCTCTTGGGGAAGGAATATGAGTTCTTGCCATTTAATTATGCAGAAGTAGTTCCGAAAAGAACCAGAAGATCTCTTTACATATATTTATAATGCTGTCTATGAAAGCAATATACATACATACATACATATACATATACATATATATAGTAATTAATACGAATAGATGCAGAAAATGAAAAGGAGATAGATATTTAGAAAAGCAAAGTGCCAGTACTGATGTATGATACAGGTTTTCCTACCTACAGCTAGCCCGTGGCAATATTTAATATTGCATTTTTGGCGTTTCCGAAACCCAGAAACCATCCAAGATGATCAGAAAGAAAAGATCTTCTTCGCGTGCTTCCATGATTAAATCAAGAAAAGCATTAATTTGATAAAGAGGATTTGATCAACCCCATTCAAAAAGGTAAGACAATTTTGAAATCGTAAAGCTTATGCTAATGATCGCTTGCCTTAATTAACAGTAAAATCCTCGAAACACTTCATAAAGGACCATCATTAACCCCACATAAACGCATGGAATCTAAGCTGAAATAGAGAGAGAGAGAGAGAGAGAGAGAAATAATGAAACACCAAAAATACAAAGTTGGTGTGTGTGGTCTGGTTTCTTTGAGCCTCCGCCTTGGAGGTTTTTCTCAATATTGGACTCTAAGGAATAATAAGAGGTGATCGATCATATCTGAAGAAATAAATTAGGCAAATTACTCACCTGCAGGGAAAGGAAGGGGATGGATATTATTAGAGGTTGAAAAAGAAGATCTTGGTGTGCTTGGTACCGTAGACAATAGATGGATGGAGGAGTAATGAGAGGACATGGTGTTGTTTTTGTTTTTCTGCGAAGAGCAAGATGGCCAAAAACCACCCACCAGTATTTAAAAGTGCAGAGGGGGAAGCAAGATGACAGAATCGACTTCTCAAGAGATTCCCGCTATTAGGTGCATGGGATCGTCTAAAAATACAAAACTATCGAATTGGGGGCAGTCCCGTCCTTTTCTTCTCTCTATCTATGAGAATGGAGAGCTCATGGCGGTGCTACTGATCATGATCTGCGTGTGGCCCTCTCAGGGTCCTAACACTGATAACTAGCATTTTATTTGTTTTCTTGTGCGGAAAGTGTTTCGATTTTAAAATTTTTAGATTATTTCAACGCTTCCATGTTAAAATAAATTTAAAAAATATATGTTATTTTAATATATTTTCAAACAAAAAATATTTTAAAAAATAAAAATAATAGAAATTTAACAATTTTTTCATTGATAAATTACAATGAATTTTATCAATAATACGAAGGGCACAGGTCCTTCTCTCACTAGACCACGTCATCAAGTGCTCCTTTTATATATTTTCATTTGTTATGTGAACACTTGTTGACTTAATAGGAATAACATTAAGGTCTAATCATCTTAAAAATACGTAGGTCCACTATGTACTTTATATGATGGATACATTAATAGCGTTTAATTATATCAATCTTTAGACGATTGTCGTCTCCAGCCTCTCACCGCCAAAATCATCTCCGCTCATTGATCTGAAATATCATCACACGACAATCGTTCTCCCTTCCAACACAAAATCACAACGAAGGTAAACCCGAAATATCAGACCCGAACTCAACCAAATCAAGCCCTAAGGTTTTACCATCCAAAAACTCGTCGGTCTTTGTGTTTTTTTAGTGTCCATCGGTAGTGCGTCAAGAACACGCGCAGCCTAAGCCACGACCACTTAATCTACGAGCGCATAAGATGCACGCGCCGACACTGCCTCGACTTTTTCTAGCATTTTTTGATCGATTCTCACAGCTCTAGTGGGTCATTCTTAGATTCAAAACAAATTTTTACTTTTATTTTCTTTGTATAATTGTAATGTGGCAGAACTGACTTAAGCTAAGGTTTATTCGGCCAATGGTGCAAGATTTCCTTTTAATTAAAAAGTTTCGAATAAATAAAATATGTTTTTTATTATATTTTATAAAATAAAATTATTTTTTATTTAATAAAAAATCACAAATACAATATGAAAATTACTCGAGGTATTTTTTATGAAATATATATATATATATAATTCCTAAATATTTTAAAAAACTTTCTGTCTCAAATCTCTATTCAACGCATAGTTGTCAATTCTATTCTGTTTCGTTTGGAATGATCGAAACATTTCATACCAATTCAAAAAACGAAACAAATCTCATCTCATTTTAAATCTCGGTCCGTTCTGGATTTTTCGGTTTCATTCCACATGTTTCGTTCCGCTCTTGAAAAGTCATTGAATCAAATTGAACCTTATTCAATTTAATTAATTAAACTACTCAATTATAAAAAGCTCTTTTTCATTACTATTTTCAATAACAATGATATTGATAATAATATTGAAAATTATTATTACTATTTTCATTAACAATGATATTAATTTTTTAAAATTAGATTTACTACTAACATATGTGGTTTATATTCATGTTGTTTTTTTCATGTTTATACTTTGTAGGAATTTGAGTAAAACAAGGGATGCTTTAGATTTCATTAGCCTTGATAACATTGACCTAACTTTATATTTAAAATATTTGTGTTAAAACATTTTACTTTCATAATATTTTGATATTTTGTTTAAGTTGAATTACTTTAAATTAAAAATCTATTTAATCTTGACTATTTAGAAATATTTTAAATTTTAAAATTATATTTGTTTGTCGCTGTGTTTGTATTGCATAATTTATAATTAGTTTATCTTAAATTTAAATTATATTTATTATATATATATATATATATATATATATATATAAACAAGACAATTCCAAAACAATATGTCAAAATACTTCAAATCTAAATTATTTCATTCTAATTAAAAAAACAAAACAACTATCAATACAAAATTCATAACTAGAATCAACGTCATCCAAAAAGAATTTGCCAAAAACCTGCTGTACTCTGTTTTTTGAGGTCGTGTGAAGGACACATGCTGCCCAAGCCAGCAACACCCAATTTGCCAGCGCGTGCGATGTACGTGCCGACACTGCCTGTAAGATCTTCATAGGGAATTAAGGGTCCCCTCATCAATAGTTCAACTTGCTCTAAACTAGCCCACGCGATCTCCTAGGGTTAAGTGCAACAACATATGTTAAGCTAGCTTGGTACCTTGCCACAACGAAGTAATTTCTTGGTTTAACCTCTCCAGCCTTGATTTTTTTAATTGACGATTAATATTTATTTATTTTTATATTTTAAAAATATTTTTAAAAAAATTTAAAATTTTTTTTAATTAATATTATTTTAGTGTTTTTAAATCATTTTGATGTGCTAATATTAAAAATAATTTTTTAAAAATAAAAAATATTATTTTAATATATTTATAATTGAAAAATATTTTGAAAAGTAATAATATTTTTTTAGCAGTTTAACTTGGAGGTGTAATAGTTTTTTTAAAAGATATAATTTTTTTAAAATATAAATCATATTTTTAAAAGTTAAAAATATATATTTTATAAATTAAAAAAAAAACCTAAATCACATCCGAAACAAACACTTCCTAATCCCACATGCTACATGAAGGAGACTGTGCGGGGGTCTGAGTACCCTTTAGCTTGGTTTTAAGTTTTTTTTTTTTTTTTTCATTATTTCAAGGCTCTTAGCAATCAAGTAATGTGTGTGTTGGAGGATATTAAACTAGTAGTCAATAATAGAGTTGACGGCAGATGAGTCGGTACGTCTTTGAGAAGCCTAATTTGTTGTGTTTTCCAGGCATCTTTGGGACCTGTATCCTAGCTTATGTAGTAATGCCTCAGTAGTCAAAAATAGGCAGGCCGTGGATTCACTCTTTTTCAAGAAAAATAATGTCTAGGTGCTATAAATATGCTGTAAAGAATTAAAAGAAATTAACTACTCAGATTATACCATCAAGTTGGTTTTATTTTAATTAAATAATAAAATAATATGCAACAATAGCAAACATGTATTTTTTTAAAAAAAATACTGTGCTATCTTAAAAAAAATATGAAATTAAAAAATTGGATAAAAAATAAATAAAAAAAAGTCTAAGCTAACCCGAGGAAGTGCAATGGACATGTAGCCTAGATAACATGGGGCAAATCAACCAGGATTAACCCGCAAAACTCATAGTTTAGATTATACGATCAAGATAACTCGATAAAAAAAAAACTTGAAGAAAACCACAAAGGCAATCTAAAAAAAAAACTAATATTGAACAATGAAATTAAAAAAAGACTCACGGGTGACAAACCATCAAACCACCGCCGACACGTGTTCCACTAGGAGGAAGAGGACGTGGTGTTGCATCCAACAAAATGATAGAAGGTTAGGTTCGACCACATGGAAGCACTGTATGCATTGTTCGAAGTACGCGGACGCCTTCCACATGTTAGTGCCTGCAAAGCACGCGCCTACAACTTTTAAAAATTTAATATTGGTTAAAAGATCATAATGCCCTCGAGAAAACAATAAATAAATAAAAACAAAAAATGAAACCCTTGATCGAAGGCTTTTTTTTCTTTTACTTTAAGGGTATTTAAGTAATCAAAATGTGCATTAAAAAAAATAAATAATACCCCTAGACACCAAACATATATTCTTTTGTCTCCAAGGGTATTTTAGTATCTTTATTGTTTATAAAAACCAAAAAGACCCTATCGCCCCCGTCAATCAAACCAAATGTTATTTGACTTAGGGGCAAAATCATTATTTTTCTATTGTAATCCACAATAAATAAGGGCGGTGTGTTTTTATAGTAAAAACATTATTTTATATCACCTTTTCCTTTTATATATATATATATATATGTGTGTGTGTGTGTGTGTGTGTGTGTGTGTGTGTGTGTGTGTGTGTGGGGCTCATAGAAGATACAAGATCAATGTCATAATAAGTCACAAAGCTTAATTAAACATTCAAGATTCAATATTGCTCCCATTCATCTAGGTTCAAGTATATCATATAATTTAGTGTTTTTCAAAAACAGGGATCATTTATTTGACTCTTTAAAAACTATTATTGCCCAACAAGTTAAAATATTCATCATCAAATTGGGAATTGGTGTCCATAGAGCCTAATAAGACAACATTCCCAGATAGAAAAGCTCGCTGAGATTTTATGCAAACCCAACTTTGGATAGGCACAGACTCACCTTATAGCCATTTGCTCCTCTTAGATGCACCACTCATTTTTCAAATCTAATCTACTCGCTACTAAGCACGAAACAAAACATATATGCATTAAATAAGAACACGTAACTTGACCACATGTTCCTTAAAGATAGATCATGTTATTGTCATCAACATTACACATCCTATAAGATCTAGAATGAATGTAGCTTTTATAGAAGCTCGATGTTACTCAGAAGCCTAAGGTAAGCGATCTCTCCTTCGCAATCTTCTTGGTAACAAGAAAACTTCATCTTTTTCCTTTTTAAGCTTTGTTCTTTAATCTTTATTTTATAAACACATATAACACAACCTCCTAATTTTCTTTTTCTTCACAACCAATGCTAACTTAATCATCTAAGGATTTCCTAAACCTACAAAAAAGAGTTATTTTCCAGGTGATTTATATATCCAAATCCAATATTTTACCCCTTTCAACCCATTATAACTTTAAATAAAAACCATATAATCTTGATGGGATTTTTAGCAACCTTACCAATTGCAAAACAATCCAAGCAACAACCACACTCTTAACTCAAAACATGGGATCCTAACTACTACTTTGTATAACCCCGCCATTTTAGTAAAGCTTCTACTGACATTATAGTCAATTTGGTTTCAATAACAAGTTGTCGAAGATTATCCTAAGTCATAGTTGTCCAACTAAAGTCTCTTTTTCGTACGAACATGGCAACCTATTATCATGTAAACAAGAAGATTTCCATTTTGTTCATTACAAGTGCTTAATTATACATAATTTTGAGATTAGTGGTTGGTAATGGTACTTTTCATTCCATGAATCTCTAACAATATGTTCTTGATTACTTCTTTTAAGAAGATGTCTAAAGAATAATTTTAATGCTAAACACCAATTAAAACAAAGGGAAACTTAACTTTATTATAAAAATATTTATAATTACAACACAACTAAGTTATTGGTCATACAAAGATAAGAATTAATAGGTTGATCCAATAAACTAGAGGGAAGGACAACATAATACACTTTTGTATCTAAAATTTCTTTGGGGTCGATGTCCTTCAACCTTGCATAACACAACACACACACACACACTTTAGGTGACTGTAGGTCCATTAATTTTAACAGGTCTTAGTCTCCATGACAAATCTTTCCCACTATTGAACAACTAGTGTAAATAAAGGAAGATCCTATATCTAAGACTATAGGGCCCTATTTTTAAATGCTTGTCCAGAGAGCATGAAAAGACATGATCTAAACAACTTTTAACATAGAGTTATTTTTTTATTTAAAATTAATTTTTTAATATTTTTAGATTGTTTTAATATACTAATATAAAAAATAAAAATATTATTTTAATATATTTTTAAAATACTTATAGGCCCTATTTTTAAATGCTTGTCTAGAGGGTATGAAAAGACATGGTCTAAACAACTTTTCACATAGAATTATTTTTTTATTTAAAATTAATTTTTTAAATTGTTTTAATATACTAATATAAAAAATAAAAATATTATTTTGATATATTTTTAAAATATATTTTAAAAGATAATCGCTAGTATATTATCAAATAGCAATTATGTCTCACATCACCACTAGAAGATATTCAATTTTTTTTATCAGATTGATACACGCGCGTGCACGTGGTGTCATTCAATAAAGATATGATTGAATTTATGATTCCCCCTATCTTTCTTTCATTACTTGTACATTTGGGATGTAGATCGTCAACCATCCCCGTGACAACAAGAATTGATAATCTCTCTCTATCTTTACGCATATTTTCCTCTTCACATGTTTGGCGGGTGATATGTCGTTTCAAAAATAAAGATTGGATTTTATTGTCGTTTCAAATCACTTGAGGATTAATAATCTTTTACCATAAATATTTTATGCAAAATTTTTACAAGAGTATAATAGATATTTTTGTCATTAAAAACAAGTATAATACAATTTTTTTCAGATAAAATATAAAAAATGATATTTAAATTTTCTATTATATAATTAACATTTACTTAATATTTTGAAGATAGTTACTATAAAACTAGATAACAAATTTAATTTTTAACTTTATGCTATCAATTCCAAATCAATCAAGGACGGTACAGATGTTCGCTTTGATACTTGCCATTTGTTATTTAGTTCAACTTTAATGGAAGTAAATTAATTGGCTAGTTTAAAAAAGAACAAAACGACAAATAAATTGAGAAACATTCTCTCTTACTCCTTCTAGGTGAAACAAATATCAATACTATAGGTTTATATAATTATTAATTTTAAAATTTATGGAATTAATCAAACATCCAAGTTAAAAAAAAAATCAACACGAAGAAACAAGAAACCCCTTAATTGAAACAATTTAAGAAATAAAAAAAATGCACATGAATTGTCGGTGTGAATTTAGATTCATGACTGTTGGGAAAAAAAACACCCAAGTCATTAGTTCATACATATATTGTATCCCACTGGTCCGATTTCGACTGTATAGTTGTTTATAAATTTAAAAGTTTGTCAGACT
>Ga0325404_1000630_pt1 | contig 35776 bp, 14 predicted proteins | sample PopdelMetagenome_18_FD_205664 | JGI IMG/M metagenome (GOLD analysis project Ga0325404, IMG submission 205664) | Populus deltoides microbial communities from Bellville, Georgia, United States - Xylem-Control-R1 | ecosystem: Host-associated > Plants > Phyllosphere > Stem > Wood/Secondary xylem...
TCTCGACGAATTATGATGAGCTCCGTCAAATAGTCATGGAGATGAGATCAAAGATGGGTGACGATACTTGTGCAGCTTCTTTTTGGCCGTATGGTCCCGGGAACAACCAGCCTCCTCCTCCTCCTCCAACTCCGCCGCTATTCTAGTTTAATTTTGTTTTTTAAACACATTAAATTTGTAATGAATATTATTACTTTTACATTTTTAATGTCTAATGCATTTTTATTTGTTTATCAAGGTTTTTTTACAATTAATAAATTATTTTTTTAATATTTTAAATAAGTACCGACGGATAATATCCGTCGGCATTTAATAGAGAGTTGCAAAAAAATTACGTGATTTTTCCACATTCACCGACGGATACTATCCGTCGATGATTTAATACCGACGGCATTACCGACGGATATTATCCGTCGGTAATTCACAGAGAGTTGCAACAAAAATTACAAGCCATGCCATCCTTACCGACGGGTTTTCCGTCGGTAATTACCCTTGAAATTACCGACGGAGGTATTCCGTCGGTAATGTTCCCGCGGGAAACTTTTTTTTGGCGCACGCGTATCCGTCGGTGTTTTCGTCGGTGGGTGGTTTTTTTATTTGCGACAGAATTAGCGACGGAAATGGGATTTACCGACGACTGTTATACCGACGGACGTGATCCGTCGGTGACTCCGTCAGTATTATTTTTACCGACGGAGTTCATTGCTGTCACCGACGGAATTAGTCCGTCGGCAAAACTGTATAATGTTGTAGTGGACCAAAATAATAATAATTGAATGATGTAGCCTTCCAATCACTCTCATCATACAGGTTGTTAATTGTGTTTGGGACTAAACCCTTTTAAAAAAGTTAAGAGAAATAAACAATTCATTACGCGGTTCATATATCATTGGCTAGGAAATCTGGCATTGTATCCACCACCATATAAGAGCCATCATGTGTAAGATTGTGATGCGTATTTCTTTAACTATACATGCCTTCATTTTGACTCGTCAAAATTCCAATAAATCCTTTTTCGTAGCTCTTTTATATATTTGCACAACGAGATTAAAATTTAATAATCTTTGAAATGCCAATTTGCTACTAATAATTCATGTGTTGGTATGTCGAATCATCAATTGTCTTTATCCCCTTCTAACAGAACTCGCTTGTTCACTTCCTGTGGCACTCCATTATTGCTTACTTAAAAGTCCTTAAATTATTTGACACTCCATTATTGCTTCTAAAAATCAACTCCAATTAATCAAATATTTGTATCTTTATAGGTCAAATTTCTTTCCATTTTTCCACCACTACACCATAACTTACGGTTTTGTACTAGAAGAAATATTTATATATATAGAAACAGCGTGATTCTAGCATAGGCCAGCCATGTTGAGACATAATTATTGAGTCAAGTTGAAGAAGACATATCAACAAAGCTTAAAATCACAGTTTGATTTGTTTTTTCGATATTCATATTGTTTGCTTCCTGTATCACCTTCTATACCAACACAAATAAAAATTAACTTGTTTGCTGCATGAGTTATTGATATGTATTTGTAAGTTTTAAAATTTTGGATAGGCTTTTGTATAGGACAAATGCTCTCAATTTTTAGCAGATAGTGTCGTTAGGTGCCAACTATGATGAGGTGCTGAAGGCACCTCTCTTGACACAGGCTTGTCGAGTACAAGTGTGACTAATAGAGTGGGTGTTCCATTTGAGCAAGATGTTTACACTAGTTATATAGGAAGTATTGCTCAGTGGAAGCCTAAACACAACATGTAAGTTTGTTTTTCTTTCCTGCACGATAAAAAATTAAACAACAATGGATAAAATTTGAATAATTAATTTTAATGAACAAATTGAAATCCAAGTATACAAATGTTGAGGTTGCTCGCACGATAACATCAGCGATGAAATCATCGATGAAAGAGCATTTGTTTCAATGAAGTCAAGTTTTCAAAAATCTTGAATGGAAAGCCTATAATTGATGCTTGGTTTAGAAAGTTCAAGGTTAGTTTATATAAACAATTATTTTTGTAATTTTTAATTCAATTAGTTTTTTTAATATTAATAAAAAAAATTATTTTATGAAAATGACGTGTAAGGATAAATTTTATTAGGAAGAGGCTAACAACAACATGGCTAGGAAAGTGTGGGAGAATCACATAAACATTAGGTAAAATTGAATTTAAATTATTATATTTTTAAAAAAATATATATTAAAACTTCATTTTTCATTATCTCATTGGATTTTTTTTATGAATTAGATTGCATGATTTATGGTACAATGCTCAGAAAAAAGCAAAGAATTATACAAAAGATAAAGGTCTTCCAAGTTAGAAAGACATAACAGTATGGAGAGATTAATTTCAAACATATGCAATTCCTGGAGGGTATCTGGGATGCTTATCTCCAGCATGTGATGTTGGAGCATTTCTTGAGGTGGTCAAAGTCTGGTTTGGAGAACCGGACCAAGGAGATTCATGGTTTCATAACCACGCATACCGGCAGATCCATTCTGTACGTCCATTTCACATGTACGTAAAGCAAATGATAAGATTATGTTTTATATGATATTTTTTAAAATTTTTATATTATATGAAAATGTTCAACTAACAGTAGCTTCCTTTGTGGATTGCAGTGCTTAGGTGCGATCTAAGATTGATGGACCTTTTTTTTGAAACTCATATATGAAAGGAGGATAAACAGAAAGAGGTGCAACAACTCGTGGATAGCCATGCCGAGAAGTTTGTGGTAAGTAGGATTTGAACATTTTTCTTAATTATTATTTTTCTTATTTGATGACTTTTTTTTTCTAAGAACATATAACACTCAATTACATGAGAGATACGAACACGATCCAGAACTCAATCTGAATTTGTGGTTCGAGGTTGGGTCTATCGGTGGACCCGATAGAAATCGAGTTTACGGTATCTCTAACATTACGGTCGAGGATATGCAGGCGTGTCATAGTGTCTTGATAGTTGGGACCTCACAATCAAGATTGAGCTAGTAATCACCGGTCATCCAAGCGATCATACGAGAACAAGTTCAAGCGAAGACAACCCAACTTATGGTTGAGACGGCCAAACTAAAGGATAAAGTGAATGTCCTTAAGCAATTGTTGGCAACTTTCACTGTTACCTATGCTCCACCTTGTCGTCATCCTGGTTTCGATGAAGATTTTTTTTATCTCCTCTTTCTGCTTCTGTTACATATATATAAATAGATAAATTGTATTTAAAAATATTTTTTAAATTCATAATACAAATTTGATTTTTAATTTTAATTTAATTCTATTTTAATTTAATTTTTTATTTTAATTTAATTATGTTTTAATTTTGTTGTTTGTTTTAATTTATTTTAAATAATTACATATAATACCGACAAAATTACTATCGGTTTATTCTATCGGTAACATGCATATAAATATAATTCTTTGACGAACTAATTTTGTCGATAATATACATATAATGACCAATGGATTTATTATCAATTTATTCTATTGGTAACATAAATTTAATTATAATTCTTTGATGGATTAATTTCATTAGTAATATACCTTAATCACCGATGGATTTATAGATAGAATTATTGCTGGTAGATTTTTTTGTTTGGCACAATAATTTTATCGATAAATCCATCAGTGATTATATTTCCAAAGGAATGACTTACATGATAGAAATCACCAACAATATATTTTTCGATGATATTTTTGGATCCGATATTCTATCAGTAATTCTGCTTTCGACGAAATCAGGCTCTAAACACCTACAGAGTATTTCGTTGATAGTTTGTTATTTTATTGTGGTTTTTTTTTCTTTTGATTTATTTTTACTTATTTTTTAAATCAAGATAAAATGAAATTACGAAATTACAATTCGGCCCTCTTATAAATCAAGCAGCCCGTATTAAACAAACCACAAAGTACAGAAGCACAATGTAGAAGATCAGCAGGCTGCGAGCAAATGAGCTCGTGTACGCCAAATGAATGAACCTCCAGGTCCTCGTTCTCGTGTTAGTCTGATCAGTGGACTTACTGTGGCTGAGCACTTCCGTGATGCTGAGGGGCTCTGGAGCATGACACTGCTGGTCTCGATCGGGTTGGAATCTCTCTCAAAACCAAAGCATTAAGGTGCCACTGGATTAGGTTCACTCATCAGCAAAAACAAAGCACTCCTATTTAAGTGGATTTGGAGAGTAATGGAAATGAAGCCTCGGCGAGGAAGGATTTTATGCTGTTTAAATATAATCCTTCTTTCTGTGATGGAATCTCAATATTCAACTTACCCAGCACCAATAAACCCTAGTTTCAGATATCATGAGAATATTGTGGGATGAATCGGATTAGTCATGGAAGCTGGCATGGCGAAGAAGACTTCAGCCATGGGAGAGCCAGGAGGAAAGTCGCCTCATCATGTCAGTGCTTGCAGCTGTACTGTCTTCAAGTCAAGATGGGAATGGCAAGCTGGTGTGGCTCCATAAAGCGATGGTGCGTACGCTAGTGGTTCAAAACAGGCTGAGTGCTAAGCTATTTTTGCACCATCGGCTTGTATTTCAAATTTTATAGAAATACTCTTTTTAATTATTAAAATTTAAATTTAATTCAAATAAAAAACCAGAAGTATATAAAATTAAAGTTTTCAAAATTAGTATTACTCTATTGTATTTTTTAAAATAAATATTTATTGGTAGACCACATTTAAAACACAAAATAATATTTAACAAGAAAAATATAGTATATGACAACAATTTTATTTTGAATTATTAATGATGTGAAATTTGAATATCCTACGCTTAAACCTCTATAAATTGATTCGCTTAGGATCATGAAAATTTATTAATTTATATATTAATTAATAAAAAAATAATTTATCAAAGTATTCTCTTTTTTTTCTTAAAACATTGAACTTAATACATATATTATTTATTGTGATTATATGTATATTATCTAATTCTTGAATTATGAATTATCATTATTCTATGTATTGGTTTAACCAAAAACAATTCATCAATGCAATTAGTCTTACTAATTAAATATAAATCATGGATTTATCCATTTTAGCAACAAACTAAATTAATTAAATTTGATGTATACTTAATTAATATACTTCTTAAGTCGAGTAAAAAATTTGCGAAAAAAAACATACAATATCATAATTTCTTACAAATTAAGAACACTACACGGAAGCTTTTTAATGCACTAAAAAAATTAAAGCTGAAGTTCAATGAAATATCAACTTTAAAAGGAAACAAGTAATATTAAAGTTATATTTAACAAAGACTTTCTAATTAAGTCATGTATATATATATAATTTTAATATATAAAAAGATTATTAATTTATATATCAAGTGGGATATATATGTTTTTGTTTTAATATATTATCTTATAAACTTTAGTAAATTATTAATTCACCACATTAATTCGAAGTTGAGACCGACTAAAAATATTATTTAATCAAAGTTATTAATTTATTAAGTATTAATTATCAAGTTATTATGTAGTTACAAAAGAAATATTCTCTATTAAATAAATTTTGTAGATGTAAATGCAATACCAATATTTAATGTTATCATTTGCGAAATATCAAATCTAATTACTATCATCTGTGAAAAGTATAATTAGGAGTTTTTTGTTCTATGTAAGTAATAAAAGTGGACTATGGAGTCGGATTAACAAACAATGGAGTGGGAATAATATCATCCATAAGACAGAAGCTAATTACAAGTACTACAAAACATCCATTAAAACATTTTGAAATTCAATTATTCGAGTTCATTTTCTTTTTTCTTTTTTTATTAGGGCGAAACAATTAATATTCAAATAAAAGTCAATTGTATTAAGAATTAATTATAATTTAGTCTATGTAGTTTATAAAAATCAATAAATTAATCCATTTGGTGTCAAAAGAATTAAATAGTCCTCTCATAAATTATGACCATGTTTAATTTAATAGTATTTTTTTAAAAAAAAATCTTTATATTTTCGTTAAACTTTTTATCCTATATAGTTGTGTTCTACCCTTTATATTTCTTTAAATAAAAAATCAAAATGAAATGAACATTAATTGGATGAAAAGGATTAAGCTATAAATGAATATAAGAACATAAGGATTAAATAACAATTTTTTGAAACCATGAGGACTAATTAACTTTTTTACTAAACTACATGGACTAAATTATTATTAACTCTATTATGAATAATGAGCTCATTTCATGCAATATTTAATTATAAAAAATACAAATTGATTAAGAGTCTCAAATGATTTTTAACAATTACTTTAAACTTTTAACCTTACGCTGTATAAAATATTGCAAATAAATTTTGTAGGAAAATAGCACTAAAACTCAATTTTGCTGAACTGCGTGTCATTTACATCATCTCCACAGGTAGCTGTATATGTTACCCTTAATTTTTTATTATTATTATTAACGTGAATGTTCGGATCAGTTTACGTATATTTTAATTAATTTTACGGGCCCTGAAGTTTTAAGAACTTGAACTAGTGATCTCTAGAAAACATATTTAGAATCTAACCAGTTAAATTATACCCCTCAAGATTGTTATCTTTATTTTATGTTTACCGACGAGTATCAAAAGTACATTGAACAATGACATTAATTTTCCTATCAATTCATGTTAAAATGGTTGTAGCTATGCATCCGGTATTGTTTACTAGACTAGTGTAATAATATTTTTACTCTTGTATCAAAAAAAAATTAACACTAGCTATCAAGATATTAAAATCTTTTTATAGGATCTATTTGTCATTAAAAAATTCCCAAGGGATAAATAAGTCTTTTATCTATTAAATTATACAGTCAAACAACCAAAAATATTTGGTGCACTCAAAAGTGCGTAGAAGGCGTTCACGCTCTTCAGGCAACCTGTGCAGCGTCTCTTGGCATCCATAAAATTTCTTTTATCATATTGTTGGAGGTTTCATTTTATCATCTTCATGTTGGTGCGACGCGTGTTTCTAGTGGTTGCTGATGAATTTTTTTTCTCTCTCTACTCCCTTAAAAATTTTAATTTGATTCTTTTAATTGTTAGTATTTTAATTTTAATTTTTATTCTTATCATTTCTCAAATCATAAAATTAAACTATAATTAGACCTTCATGAGATATCTCAAATCGATCGCGCGCGTTTTCAAATCGTCCCTTGGTGAGATATCTCAAATCTGCTAGATTCTAATTATTGTACTTACAGATTTTTCGTGAGCTTTTTTTTTTTTATGTTCTTTTTTACAGATTTGCACAAAAAACAATAATTAGGCCTCCCGCGTTTCATGAATTCCATGCTATAAAGACACAACTAGAGAAATTATTGAACGCTTATTCAGCATGGACACATGAATATAATCCAAGGACAGTATTTTTATCTCTCTACGCAGAATGGAAAGGCATTAATTTTGGCCGAAACTGAACAACAAAATGTAAATTGTTTTTTACTAATCGAAGTTAATTTTATTCTATTGCACGGTTAGGACCTGATGGCTTATAGGTTGGCCCCACAAATTGAGATTGTTTGCATGCCATTTGTTATATTTTCTGTGCTCGAAGGGAGTCTTGACAGTGCAATAACTGGCTAGGTATTCAAAATAAGATACTTTACTTAATTGGTTAAATCCTAAATACTTCAATGAAAATCTAGAAATATAAGTAAACTCCCATGCATATAATATTATTCTGAAATAAATCAAGTTTTTTATCCTTTTTTATTAAATATATTGATTTGACAATAGGCAAATTTGACATAAACTTTTGTTCTTTGTTTTTATAAAGTTATCATAAATTCAAGAATTAAAACAACGAGCAAATAACGCAGAAAATTAAAAATAGATAGATAAAAAGATAAAACTTGATTTTAAATATTTATTCTGATACCAACTAATGCGAACTTGAAGGGTAAGAACCCTAGAACCCAGGATCAAGATAAAAAATAACAAACAAAAGGTAAAATCAAATTGATAAAAAAAAAAAAATATATATATATATATATATATATATATATATATATTTGACCCAATGATTACATGAACCAAGAAAATGAAGTTATTGGATGAAAGACTCTAATCCTTTGACTATAACAAATCAAGAATTGGAAGTATAAGAAAGAATATCTCGAAGACAGTTAATCTTTAATAAGTCCTGAAGAGTTCAATGAAAAACCAAAAGTATGAGCAAGCTCGCACACGCAATTTTATTCTAAAATACAAGTTAAATAAAACTATTTACACTATGTAAAACATTAAACAAGGCTGAAAAAAAATTCTAAAAAAATAGAATAAAAAATCATAAACCAACTAGGAAATAATGCGATTCTCACAAATTAGCTTTAGGTCTTTATTGCAAGGCCTTTTCAAACCACGATTACTATAGAATTTTAATCTTGTATAAAGAATGCCTTTTGAATCTTTTGGAAATAAATCAGCTTTATCAAACGATTAGATCAAAAATTATGTTCATTAGCATAAAACTTTGTATTACGAAATATAATCTCAAAATGACTTCTAATGTCCCTGGATTATAAGGATTGTTGCTATATAAAAAATCCTTGCAAAATACGGATTTCATATATAATTAAATCCTTACTTTATAAGAATCCATAAATCATATGGTAAACAGTCATTTTCCAACTTCTCTTGTTTTCTAGTAGATTTCAAACCTGACTTCAAATACGTTATTTCTCTCGTCGAGATGACTTACTGGGCCTATAATATATAAATAAAAATCTTAAGATTTCTAGTTTCAATCCCAACAAAAATCATAGAAACATCGTACTTATAGCTTTAGATATGACCCAAAAAGAATATAAAGGCCCAGTTTGGTATATTTGCATCTTTTTAACCCAAGCATGTTGACTTAGCCCATTAAATTTCTCTTTGATCTTCTTAGTTATAAACCTTATATTAGGCCCAATTAGTACTTCTAATGAATTATTTGGTGCTACTTGTTGATTCTAATCACCGAAGTGATTGAACATTGCAATTCATGTATATTTAGACTATGAATATTAAATATGGTTTGTGTTTAACTATATATGATTATGTTTAGACCATTGATACAAGTTTCATATGATATTTTTACATGAAATGGATTTTGATCCATATGTAAGTTTTTTAATATTAATGACATAGCTTAAGTTACTTGATTTCCAGTTTATTAATTTGTATTAACTGTTAAGAACTTGTTTTCTAGAATAATTGATGAAATATCATGAATGCTTTATTTGTTTTTGGAAATCAATGTTCATAAAGCATACTTTATGATTTTTTATATATATATATTTCATAATGAACTAGGTCAAATAATTAGTAACATTATAAGTAGACATGTTAGGATTTAAAACAGCATTTAATATATATATTTTTGGCTAGTGAATGAAGAAGTTATAAACTTTCAAAGTTGGAAAAAATTCATTGAATTTTGTAAAAGCCTAATTTGTTTAGAATAATTGATGAAGTATCATGAATGCTTTATATGTTTTTTGGAAATCAATGTTCATAAAGCATACTTTATTATTTTATTTATTTATATTTCATAATGAACTAGATTAAATAATTAGTAACATTATAAGAAGACATGTTAGGATTTAAAACAGCATTTAATATATATTTTTTGCCCAATGAATGAAGAAGTTATAAGCTTTCAAAATTGGAAAAAATTCATTGAATTTTGTAAATACCTAAAAATCAAGGTTTTTAGAGGTTGAAGTGAACTTATTTGTTCCAAACACATAAAGATGTGTGCAACCCAAACCTAGGTTTAGAAATTTCATTTCTAAGAATTGACCACACTACTAGAATCAAAAGACCTAATAACCTCTCCCAGATAAAGTTGCAAGGCTATCAAAATTCATCTAAGCCAATATGTGCATCACATATTCCACCCATAAGGAGGACTATGATTATGAAACCTAGCTGGTGTAGATGATGTGTTGTTCACCACAAGAATGATGCATCATCTATCCTAAATATATCCTGAATATAAAACACAGTGTCATTTCTCTTCAAGGTTGAATGACAAACATGGTGTCATTCTTATCTAAGTTGAACAACGTGTTGTTTCATTCTTAAATGATGCATCATCTCTCTTTTTAATAATGGCATGTGGGACACGTGTGGTGGTTGTGGACCGAATCTTTCACTAAAGAAATTCCTAATAAGATTCCTAAAATTTTCCACTAATATTTTTTTTTTGGGGATCTAATTAAATTTTTATTTTTATAACAAGAAATCATAGTACTAATCATGAGAACTTCTAACCTAATTAGGACTGATTTACAAAGAGTCAAAATAGATATGATCCCTCACGCTGAAAGTATCAAGTCCTTTGTATATGACATTCATATAACCTATCAGATAATATAAAAAAATTATCTCAAATAATCAATTGAAACTAAATAATTAAGTTTAAAATAACAAAAAGTTAAATACATTTGTAATATATACCTGATGCGGCTGTTGTGCATCCAACGCATCCTGATAAATCTTGTGGACATGAATAGGGTTTATTGTGAAATGTCTAGAAGTATATAACAAGACAGACCACAAAGTTAGTATATATTTTTACATTCAATTTATATTAAAAACATAGGACTAAAATATAAGTACAAGTTGCTTCACTAATGTTAATGGTTTCTCGCACTTCTCATATAACACCAGTTATTGGAGGTATCTTAGACTAAAATATACCGCCTCTAAGATCAAAAGGAGATATTAGGTGTGATCTTGAAGTTGTCGTGTCAGCAAGTATTTCAACTAGAACCTTTGGAGGCCATAACACATCACGACTAAAAAATTCTTCAATTTTTCTCTATAATCCACAAAAAAATATTACACCTAAAAAACTTATTTGCATTGTAGCTAAAATAGGCAAGCCACGGATAGTTTTTAAAACATTATTAAAAACCTCTGACAAATTCATGATCAACTTGCCATAATGACGACCACCATAATCATAAGACAATGCTCATTTTTTTTTAGTTTCAACATCTAGTCATGCTCTGATCGCATCATTTGTATCCACCAACTCCTCATATAAAATGTCAAATTTATGTTTAGAAGGATTTACACACATCCTATGCAACATATTTTTCAAGGTTACATTTTTTAACTTTGTGTTGAAGTTACTCTAAAGTGTCGTGAACAATATCGATGATATCCAATAGGTTCAGGAAAAATTTATGCCATGAAACTCTTTATTGTTGCATGTCTATATGATATGATACACACGGTCTATCCCTCAATCACATATCAACAAAGTAAATCCAAAAACTAACTCCAATTATTGTTCATCTTTTCTTCCACAATAGCAAAATACAACGAATAAACTTCATTATTCGTATCATAAGCAATTATAGCCAATAACTTAGCTTTATACTTACCATAAAGGTGAGTACCGTTAATACTAATTAGAGGATGACAATATTGAAACCCATCAACTAAAGCACCAAATACCTAAAATGCTCTCCCAAATGTTGTCTTATTTCTATCAACCATTTTATGATCCCAAGTGACAATTGTTCTTGGATTTGAGTCTCCAATGGCTAGTATACTAGGTAGGTTTTGAAATGACTTTTCATGTACCAAATATCCTTTTCAATATTTTCTGTTTGGTCGTCCACGCCTTTCAATAAGAGACTTTATGCACATAATCCCTCTCTACGATACCATGAATCATTTCAATACTCATACTTAACTCTCTTTTCATAATTGTCAATATCACCTCAGCAATTAGATCTGAGTCAATCTGATGATGGCATTGCAAAACAAGAGAATTCTGACATATGCACTTTCAATTTAGAAATTTCTCATGAATCAAACCTTTGGTGATACCCTGCACGCAAATATCATCTACAAAATGGTTCTTGAACTTACTACAACTGAATGTAGGACTTTGTTGAAAGATGGACCTTGAACTGCAAAGCATTTGCTATATGTCATCGCATTACTGCACTAAACCATTCAAACTTGTTTCTGAATCTTTTCCTATCCTCTAATTCATCAATTAATAAGCCTGAATGCCTACGACTACCAACCTAATCATTGCATTCATATAGCTCATCCTCATTAACAACCTCAAATTTAGATATCATACCCAATAGAGGTCTCATATTAACAATTTACAACACCGACATTTGTCTACTATGATTATCACTTAACTTAGATGGATCATCTACTTGTGATACCTGTATAAATCTGTGAGAGCTACTTGGAAACCGGACCAACTCCCTACTAGAAGAGTTTCCTCGTCTAGGTCCGCTATTTAAGTAGAGCTCCAGCATATTAATCTCATTAATCCTAGCAAACCCAAACATTGAATTCACACTTTCGTCATTATAAATTGGTACACCGAAATAACATATTATAGTCAAGTCAATCACCTAGCATTCTTGATAATTCGTTAAGGGACATGTTTGATGTAGCAATTAGGAATTCATGGCTTCCTTCATTATAAGTGAAATCATTATCGGTATTGACAATGATATCACTATAAAAGCATAATATTCCTAAATTATCAGACATTATATTAAACAACACAATAAAACACAATTATATTTTATTAATCGGCATCAATTATCAACAAAACTTAAATTAATCAGCAAACACCTACATTCATCAAATTATGGTACCATAACAAAATTATTAAACAAATTCATGTACTTTATAGCTAGTATTATTATTTTATACAAAATTGAATATAATTCATAATTTAACCTAAATCAATACTAACTATCTCATTACATAATCTTTTTAATTCACAATCAACAACAACAAAATAACATTGATTATTTAACAAAAAACCAAACTATCAACTAAAAATATATCTAGTTAACCTAGTCCATAACTTAACCTAAATCAACACTAACATTTCAAACATATAATTTTGTTAATTCACAATTAATAACAACCTAAAATAATTGATAATTAAACAAAATAACATAATTATATCTAATTAACAACTTCAACTACATCTAATTAACCTAATTCCCAATTCAAAACCCTAACATTCAATAAAATCAAAGTAACACTAATTAAACATAAATTACATTAAATTAATTGAGGAGAATTTTTTAATATACTCTAAAAGTGAAATATGGGTGGTGAGGGTAACTGGTGGTGGCTAGTTTGGCCAGAAAATTCAACAATCGTCACTGGTAGAAAGAGAAAGTATGGTTGTCGCGAGTAAAGCTGGGGGGTAGAGAGAGAGAGAGAGAGATAAATTTTTTTTACAGAGAGGAGTGTTTTAAGGCTGCTAGAAGGTGTTTTCTTGTGATAGAAAGAGAAAGAGATAGACTGATAATGAGAGGGGTTAAGAGGGAATGATCGATGAAGAAAAAGAAGGAAAAGAAAATAAGAAAAAGTAATTAGGCTTTAATTCAAAACAAAGTCGCAAGTTACATCTACTACTCATTAAAGTATACTAATTTCCCAATTATTGTTTTCAATTATACTAGTTTACTATAAAAAAAAAAAATTATGGTGTTAAAAAAAAGTCATCTCTTTTGTGCCATAAAATTCTTACAGGCATCATATCATAAATTCAATCACGACACGTGGGCTGTGGGACCATGTGTTTTAATAGCTTTAACAACAAAGAAATGCCATTGTTTTATTTGCCGGTGAAAGAATCACGCTTTAGTCCTCTTGACTTGATTCATTGTTCCGTCCTGTCGTCGCATCAATTCATAGTAGAGCAACTCTGGTTGGTTCCGCTACCCCCACTCAACAGCGTCTGATTTCAGAATCTGCGCTGAAAAGATATTTAGTTCGAGTTTTCTAACTTTTAGTTGATTTGCTTTGCTTTGAGACAAATCATGAAAAAGTAATTACAGATTATTCATAGGATTTCTTATATGTTTTTTTTCGGATTTGAGTCTTCTCATGTTAGGAATAACTTTTATTAATTTTTTCAAAAAAGTAATTACAAATGCATAAATAAAAAATTATAACCATCCATTAATTAGATGAATGAGATTTTAACCTTTGAAGTCCAAATCAAGTCTTGAATATTTCTAACATTTATATCATATTGTCCCTAATTTGAGAGGAGTCTAACAGTTCTTTTAGGTTTTACACCCTAAAAGATATCATAAAATAAAAATATTTTTTTGTTAGGTGCATAATAGAACTGCGTTTCTAAACAGTGTTTTCATAAATTTTTAAAATTTTTTGCTTAAAATTAATTATTTTTCATATTTTAGGATTGATTTAATGTGCTGATATCAAAATTAATTTTTTTAAAATATTATTTTGATGTATTTCCGAGCAAAAATCACTTTGAAATGCAATTGCTACCATACTCTCAAACACCCCCTTAATATACTTGCTTGAGTGTTGTTGGTTAATTTATCTAGTTAGGAGGTAAAGATTTAATGTGTGTTTAGTATTATGATAATTTTTAGGGTTGCGTATTAAAAAAATAGTTTTTTTTAAAAAAAACATTAGTTGTGATTTTAAAAGAGTAAGTTAAAAAAAAAATGTTTTGTTAAAACTATTATAAGATGAATTTTAGCATGCATGGTAAATGAAAACTAAATCTTCATGAATGAAAAATATATTATTTTAATTTCTACAAAATCAAGATTTAAATCGTAATTATATGTGAAGCATAGTATAAAACACATAACCTATTTATCTAAGCAAATAATTTTTTATGTCATTGGCAGAAGCAACTACAATATTTCTAAATTGTGAAACTATCATGAATAGCTTAATTATTTAAATAAAATAAAGAAAAATAATTTAACCTATTATTTAATTCCATGTCTAGATTACTCTATTCGAGACAAGAGTTTCATCGATTTTAAAAAGCTTTTGACATAATAATATAAGGGTCCTGCTAACATGTATTTTTAGAATCATATTAGATAGGTGGCTTCTCTTATATCACTGGATGGATAAAAAAATTTCTAACATAGATAAAGGATGTTCAGGTGACACTATAATTTTTAAATAAGTAAGAAAAATCTGAGATATAGCTAAGTTATTAATTTAATTGAGTTCGATAAGTTAAGCTAATTTAATAATATGAATGAAAAAGAGATATAGACAATAAAAAATTGAAAAAATAGCAATAATTAAGTATAAAAAATAAGATATTAATATCATACACAAGAGAAGAAAAAGAAAAACAGGTTAGAGACTTATTGTTGTGTAGTTGTGGACACCATTCCACTACTATAAAAAAAAAACTCACTAAAATATTTCTAATGTCACTATGAAAGACTGCACGATGACACCGAAAGAACTTGTTCACGTCATCAGACCATTGACTAGAAAAACAAATCAAACAAAATATTATGAAGTGAATATCTCATGCTTATATTTAATCAATTAATTTAATCTCATTCAAAAGCAAAAATAAATTCTTTTTTAAAAAATAATTTCATAAAGAATGACAAATAAAACATCAAAGATAAACTAGGAGATTTTTAGAATCACCAATTAAACAAATGATGAAGGATAGAATTGAAAAAAAATGATATTAAAAAAAAAGAAAACCATACGAATCTTCTAAATCAGGGTTAATTTTTTAAACTCACAACTTATGAAATTCTAGACTCCGACTCAATTAAGAAGCTTACTTTCCAACTACTTTAATATTAAAGAATGAAACCGGAAAAAAAAATCAATTTTAAAAAAAATAAAATTAAAAAAATTACAATTAAAAGAATGAGAATCAAATTTGATAGGAAAAAAAATTGAAGGAAGATGAAATTATAAAAAAACAAATTCTAAAAATTAACTCAAATAAAAATAATAATAATCAAAAGAATAGAAATCAAATCTAACATATAAAAAAATTAAAGAGAATGAAATTGAAAAATAAATAAATTGAAGGGTTATTTTGAAAATTTGAAAGGTAAGACATGAGAATCAAAGAGAGAGAAAATAAGAAGAAAATAAAAGGCCATCGACGCTAAATTGAAAGTAAGTAAGCCACAACTTAGGGATGATGGGGCTGCCAAGACAATTCAAATGTTGCCTTGGAAGCCACTATTTAGCCTCCAAATGCATCTTCATGCACCATGTGAATGGAGCGAGCACAAGGATAATTTCAACATTAATATTTATTAAACAAATTAAGAGCCTATTATTTTATTCATGTAATCCACATCTTACATGCTCACACTTGGATTACATGACATTATCTTTTTTCATGATTTAATAAATATATTAACATAATGCTCATAGAGTAACGTCAAACCTTACATACATTGATCACATAATACATCATCAATTTAACATAGTCCCTTCCATGTACTGCAATACTAGTCTTTTTGTTTCTAAACTCTTTCTTTAACGACAAAGTATTTCAATTCCATGTGTCTTTCATCATTTTAATAATTTTCTCTTTCTAAAAAAAAACATTTATAAAACTATCATAATAAATTCTCAATGACTTGACATAATTGTCAAGTCCTAAAATAAATTTTTGTAGCCAATTCATGACTTCAAAGCATTCCACAAATTCATCTTTCATAATAAATGCAACGATAATAGACTATTTCACATTCTCTTAGAAGATTTATCTTTCAACTTAAAGGAACAAATATCATAATGTGGATTTTTCTTATATCCATATGTAGTAAAATCTGAATCTATATATCCAAACATCTCAAGATAATTAAACTTTTTATAAGTGAACATGTAATCATTTTTTCCTTGCAAGTATCTCAATACTTTTTTCATAGTCTTACAGTGATCCAAACCTAAATTACTTTGGTGCATATCTAGCAATCCAACAACAAAGTTGATGTCTAGCTTGATACTAGTCTAAACATACATCAAACTTCTAATAACTAATGCATAAGGAATTCCTTCCATTTATTTAGGTTCCAATTCATTCTTTATCATTGCATGAGACTAAATTTATCTCATTTATGAACAAAACAACTTTTATTGATTATAAATCTCTCCAAAACTTTGTTGATATATTTCTTAACAAATCTTATGATCTATCCTAAAATATTTTTATGCCAATCACATAAGTTTTATCTCTTATATCTTTTATATCAAGATTATTAAAGAGAATTTTTTATTCTCGTGTAGTAAACCAAGATCATTAGTTTCAAGCTATATATCATCAATACATAGAATTCGAAACATAAACATACTTTCATTGACCTTCAGATATATATCCTAGTTAATAGTGTTTTTCTTAAATCTAAAGGAATAAATAGTATCATTAAATTTGAGATACTATTGTTTGAAAGCTTGTTTAAGTATGTATATTGATTTATTAAGTTTACATACTATATGCTTATTTTCTTCAACTAAAAATCCTTCTTGATCAATATAGACTTTTTCATCTAAATTTATATTTTGAAAGATAGTTTTCAAAGTCATTTGAAGTAACTCTATGTCATAATAATGACCTAACAAAGTCATAATAATTTTAAATGAGTCTTTTCTAGATACCGGTGGAAAGGTCTCTTTGTAGTCAATGCAACCTTTTTTAGTAAAATATTTAGCAACAAGTATGATCCTTTATCATTCAATATTTCCATTTAAGTCTTGTTTGATCGTGGAGATCCATTTATATTTGTCTCTTTTCCAATATTTAAGTATTTTAATAAGGTCTCAAACTTTATCTTGTTTCATAGACTTTAGTTCATTTTTCATGACATTTACCTATTTATTAGAATTACCACTATTAATTGCATGTGAAAATAAAAATGGATCATTATCAATTCTTAAGTCAAATTCTAATTATTATATATATGCCACATAATCATTTGAAACAGTAGACTTGCGTTGTCTTTGAGACAATTTAATACTATTTATGGTGGTTCATCTATTATAAGTTTATCAACAATATCTTCATTTTAGGGTGTATAATCATTCATTTATTGTTCTTGATAATTGTTAAATTGTTCAGTATTTTAGAAATAACAATTTTAGAACATGTAAAGAGTAAATGAATTTGTACACTAACTTTTTGAATTTTCACATTACATGTTGCTTCACTCCCACTAACTTCATCATTTTAAATGAACCTAGTAGTTCTAGTTTCAACAAATCTTTATGTTATGATTAGGATAATAAAATCCATACCCTTTAGATTTTCTAAATAACCAACAAAAAACAACTAGTTATTCTTGAATCTAGTTTCTTTTCATATGGATTACAAATTCTTACTTCTGCTAGGAAACCCTAAACATACAAGTGCCTCAAACTAGGTTTTCTATCAATTTACAATTCATAAAGTGGTTTTGGAATTGCCTTACTAAGAACCTTGTTTAACAAATATATCACATTTTTAATGCATGCATCCATAATGATATTGGTGTTGATAAATAACTTAACATACTTTTAGACATATCCAATAAAGTACGATTATTGAGCACATATGCCAACATTTCATGTACTATTTTTTATGATGTACCCATCATTATATATTGAGCACCTATGCCACATTTCTAAAACAAAAATTAGCAAAAGGACATAGGCACTATGCAATTAGGAGTTAAAAGCCTAACGATCATAACCGACAAGTTTTCTTGTACATTAATTTCAATAATACAACAAAATAGCAAGTTACAACTAGGTTCGGCTATATTTTTATATATATCCCTTATATTCAAGCCCAATTGATAAAAAATTAGTAACGTAGGCTAATTGATTAATTGAATTCTATATTTTAGCAAGAATTCAAATAAAAAAATTATCAAGAATTAGGTTTGACCTTGTCATAACAAGGATGACAACATATGTACATTATTTGAATGGTGGCCCATTCTATGTCATGTATCGAACCAAATTTTTTTACATTATAAAAAAGATGTTTAGGTAATGGAAGTATTTTTAAATAAAAAAAAATTCTAAAACTCGAGTCATTGACTTGACTAGATTCAATAAACTTGGTAAATATAATAATATGATAACAAAAAAAAAAAACAACTAGGCAATGATAGTACATAAATTGAACAAAAAAATAGCAACAATTAACTATAAAAAATAAGCTACAAAAATCATACCCGGAAGGAGAAAAATAAAACTCGTTAAAGACTCATCATTGCTCTGTCGTGGATAATTATAACATCATTGTGAAAGGTTGCATGTTGACACTGAAAAAGTTTGACACGGTGCTCGAGCAACGACCCAGAAAACAAACCAAAAAAATATCATGAAGTGAACATTCTATGCTTATAATTAATCAATTAATTATATGAAATTCAAAAACAAAATTTCCTTAAAAGAAATCTAAATTTAACAAAGAACAACCAATAAAAAAAATACAAGATAACTCAAGTTATTTTTAAAATTATTGAAAAAACCTATAGAAAGAAAATAAAAAATAACAAAGCCTAATCTTTAATTAAATAAATATTGAAGAATGAATTTGAAAAAAAAAATATGAGCTTAGAAAATGAAAAAAAAAAGTAAACCCAGGCGAATCTCATAAATTTGTGTTCATCTTTCAAACTTGCAACTCGTGAAATCGTAAACCCGAATGGCCTATCACCTTCAAGCCATTCAAGTTAGGCCTGAACAGTGTGCTTTAGGTTGCTCGATTTAGGCTTGAATTGGGTGCTACTTCTAGGTTGTTTGATCCAAACCTGAACAACCTACGGTAAAGTGAAATAGTGCACCAGTCCATTTGGATAGCTCAAATGCACTGACCTCGTCCAAAACACCATGAACCTCTTAAAATTGGGCCTTGACCTAGTACCAGTAAAATTATCAGCTAATGGAATGAACTCTAAGAAAGTTAGTATGTCGTTGTATTTTCTTTGACATGTTTATAAATTGTTAGTATAATGCCAACAATCCTCACTAATGCCCACGTATCACTGCAAAGAGCACCCTACATATCATTAACATCTCCACCAATGGCACACTGAGACACCACAAATAATGGCGAGCATCAACCTCTCTTTCAATAGTACTATAACAAACAACTTATTTTCTTCAATCACTTCAACGTAACTCTCCATCATTTCTTCATTTTCTATAAGGCAAACTCATGTGAACAAGGTATTAAATACCTTAATCAACATAGAAGTTAACATAAAAAACTACACAACACGAAAACAAGTTCCCATAACTAGACTCTACAAAGCAAAGCATACCACACCAAGCCACAGAGCCATGTTACACACAAAGCCACATTACTACTCCCACGCTCTTACTTCTGCTCACCCACTACATTGTTTATCTCCTTTATTACTTGCATGCTTAACATATTTCTTTCCTCTATATTTATCAACTTAAGCATTAGAAGGTCCTCTATTCTAGTAGAGGACTTATGTTTTGCAAGAGAGATTATGAGAATCACCTTGTCACCTCACCAACCAATGATCGGGCCTCTCTATTAGCTCAAGATCATAGTAGTGGAAAGCCCAATCTAGTTTGAAGTTTCCACGACTTTATGTGTAGATAAGCAATTTTTAAAGGTGATTTGTGATGCAAAACCAAAGAGTAAGAATCATAGAACCCATAAAATTGAATCCTAACATAAAAAAGCTAAAATCAAGTTGAAAATAACTTGAACCAGTGACTATTTGAACAAAAAAAAATCATAGTTATTACTTGAAAACCTGACCCTTTGATTATAAAGGTTAAATGTCATAAAAAAATAAATATTTAATAAATTTTGAATAGTTCAATGAAGAATTAAGAGCAAGAGAAATCATCTTCAATATTATTTATGAAATCATTAAGTTTTCCTAACTTACAAACCAAAAAAAGTATTTATAGTTCAATAAAAAAAACCCTAATGGAATATTGAGTTGAATTTAAAACTCAAATATAAACTAGTTTAAGATTACTTTTAAAATAAAATAACAAAGCCCAAGTCTTAATAAATAAAGCTCAATCTATATAGTAACTTTTGTACCTTATTAGAAGACCATTTCAATGTTTGATTACTATGAAATTTTAACCTTATAGAAAACAAGACCTTTAAAATTATTTATAAAATTTCAGCTTGATCTAAAGATCAGATTAAAAGTTATGACTATTAATATAAAATTGTGCAACCAAGCTCTAGTACATGTTAAGAAGCCTCATCTCTTACTTGGATGACATTAATCAAAATTTGATCCTTTTTTAAACTCAACTTCATGTTTGATATCATCTTAGAAGTAATTATCGAAGCTTACTTAGCCAAATATCTCAAATCAACTTATTGAATGCTTTTTCTTATAATCTCAGCTCTTGTTTTAGATCATGTAGTGTTGATTGATGATTCTTTATCATTATGTAGCAATTTGCTCTTTAGGGTGATTCTTTTTATTTAATGGTACAACCCCACATTCGCCTTTAATGCTATCCCTTTCTCCCAAAAGTTAACATGTTTGTTGCCCTCTTTTTTCTTTTTTCTTTTTTCTTTTTTCTCTCGTCTCGTCTTGAGCTCGATGTAGATCATATGGGGAGGTAAGGTATATAGGTCCTACCGGATATATAGATTTTGATATCATGTCCATGTCTTACCAAACAATAATTTTAGCTTTGCTATAATGTTTTCAAATGCTAATGATATCATGAAATCAAAATACTCCCGTTGCAGATTGTGTTGCAAGTCTTGCCGGACTTTATTATGGTAGCTTGGTTCCATTTTAGCTCCGTTTTGTCTTTCCCTTTTAGTTATTTTATTGATTGAAGTGCTCTACTTTAATCTACATATGCACTTTACCTATAAATAAATTAAAAATAAATAAATAAAATGCATTCCATACCACATCTTAGCCATGTTAGGCTCTGGAGGAAATTATGAATTTTTTTTATAAAAATTTGGAGCTATAATTTGATCATACATATAATATAGAAACATTATATTTTTCATGCTTATGAGAAACTCTCACCCTATGTACATCAATATTGAAGTTTGATATATTAATATGAATTGGGTTAAATGTAAGTAAATATATTATTCTCATTAAATTAAGAATTGGGTAATGTGCAGTTGGAGAACTGAAGGAAAAAAAATTATGACCCAATTGAGAATTGGGTGATAGTTGAGAGATACAAAAGTCAGACAAATACTTTCTATATATTCCGATCACAGTAAACTCTCTTTTATAAATCAATAATTTTATCTAGTTCTAGTGCTCTTAGGTTGCATAATACAATTAAATATTATGTCTCTAACATTTGAATCGAGGACAATAATTTTTGTTTTTAGATATTTTTAAAAATATTTATTTATCCTCAAAAAATATTAAATTAATATTTTTTAATGATTTTAATATGCTGAAATTAAAAATAAATAAATCTAAAAAAAATTATTTTAATATATTTTTAAACAAAAAATATTTTTAAAATATATTATATACTACAACAACAAATAAAGATAAATATATAAGATATATACCCATCCACTCACTTTAAAATCTTTTTTTTTTGGGAAGGGTGTACAAACCTACGACCTTGATGGGATCATATATTTAAATAGGTTCCACAAATTTGGGTTAATGTCCGGTGAGAAACTATCGTATCTTTCTCTCTCGCATCCTAGTCCTAGCTTGGTTGGGTTGATTTATGACCTTGTAATAAAGGCCACCTTTCAGGCTTTTTTAATTAATTACTGATCATTATAAAAGTACATATTCCATTTATATATACAAATCAAATTAACTGGGACAGAATGATTGGGAGGCTTTTATATGAATAAAACAAAACAAATGATGAAGTTTATGTTACAGGAAGCACCTTAATTTAGACTGTATGAAGTTTATGCTATAGATGCTTTTTTGTGGTGTTTCTTTACCCCGAAGAATGTCTACTTTTTAGGTTTTTTCTATAGCTCAAGCTCTCCTCTCTCAAAAAACAAAACAAAAAAACAAAAACAAAGTATTCTAAGAGCATATTATTTTTGTAGGTTTTATGTTTTGGGTTTAAATCATAATTTATTTTATTTTATTATTATTATTTTATAACTTGCTTCATGGCCCACCTGTCTCCCTCCCTCATTTCTTCTTTTTTTTTCTTTCTTTTTATAGAAAACAGCACCCTTCCCCCCTTATTTTGTCACAAGTCTAGCTCTTATCATCACAAATTCAACTACCTTAACATGTAGTCTGTCAGTATCTTGTCCTGGTTCAATTGTTTTTAAAGATTTGTCACATCAAGTAACAAAACCTACCTATTTTTTTGTTGTAACCCATTTTCTTATGCTAATGTTTTTGGTATTTTTATATAGTATATGTAGTTTGTTTATGTGTTTGCTTGTTAAATCATAGGTTGATTGAGGCCAGTTATGATAGAATTGTCGACTGAGTAAGAAACATTTAACTTGAAAGGAATAGACTGAAAGAGAACTCCATTGCTGCTAAATTCATTATGAAATCCATTGGCCTAGGATACTAGAATATTGGTATGTGTCTAAATTTCTGCATGTATACTACTGTGAAAATATAGATTTTACCAAATGATGAACCTATGGGAACACTCGGTATAAACCTAAAAGGAGAAAGACTTTTGTCACATATAGAAAACTAAGATACTTTCCAATCACTTCTAAGCTGCCAAGGTTATTCATGTCTCCAAAGGTTATTCATGTCTCCAAAGGTTACCGAGCACATGACATAATATCATTCACATGATATAGTGAATGGAGTCATGGTGCACCCGTTCAATAGTGAAGCTTAAGAGTCTATATTTTCTTTATGGATATGTTTCGAACATTTCTAGACTGGTGAATCTAAAAGATGACGGATTATATGGAATGAAGAGTTTTTATTGTCATATATTTATTAAAATGCTCATTCCATTTGTTTAAAAGGATTTATTGTTAAAAAAGGATATAGGATGCATTCACGAAGATCAATCACTTTTTTAGAGATATATCACTATAAGATTTAACAGTTTTACCGACGGAATTTTTCCGTCAGCATAAGACACATATTCTATCGGTAATTAATTTACCGACAGAAAATGCTCCGTCGGTGAATCATTTATCGGTAATTTTTTGTCTGTCGGTAAATTCATCAGAAATAAAAAAATAAAATTACTTGTTTCATTTCGTCGGTATATCTCTCGGTAATAATTTTTTATTACCAGTGGATTTACCGACGGAATTACCGATGGAAATTCCATCGGCAATTCCGTCGGTAATTATTTAAAAACATTTAAAAAAATTCATTTTATAAAATTATAAAATAATTAAATTAACATAAATCAACACTGTATAATATATACTCAAAATACTTGGAAAAAAATAAGAAAATCAACTCAAACAAATTTGCAAAAAATAAATAAAATGAAAAAATAAATTCAACTAAAAAAAATCATATGAAAAAATGAAGTTGCAATTGCTAAAAATTTAAAAATCCTATAAATAAATCAACTAAAAATTGATCTCATGTGAAAAAATAAATCTCACAACAACATTTATACAATTATTAAGAACAAAACAATTAAAAATAAAATAAAAAACAAATATAGTGAAAAAATCTTGAAAAAATAAGAAAAATCTTACCTTAATGTAGTTGCAAGTGAAGCTAAGAAGAGAAAAAAAAAATTTCGTAAAGCATATTAATTAAAAAAAAACTAAGAGGATAAAAGAAGAAAGAAGAAGAAGACATACCCGAGCATGGAGGAAAAGAGAAGGAGATGAGGAGAGAAAAGAAAAGAAAAAAATAGATATTGATGTTTTTTACATATAATGAAGAAGAAGAAGAAGAAGTAGAATAAGAAGAAGAAGAAGAAGAAGTAGCAGAAGAAGAAGAAATAAGTCTATCTCTTGTGAAGTAAAGGGACTAAGGCTTTTTATTAGGGCGCGTTAGCGACGGATTTACCGACGGATAATTAAATATTAATATTTTTTAATTATTCCGTCGGTAATATTTAATTTAAATTTTCAATTTCGTAAAAAGTTTTCAGAAACTGCCAACAATTACCGACAATTTTTCAGTCCATCGGTGATTCCGTCTGTAATATTTAAATGAAAATTTTAAATCAATTGAATTTTTTCATAAAACCGCCAAATAACACCGACAACTTTTCATTCCGTCGGTGATTTTGTCCGTAAAGAACAACAATTAACAGTGCAATTGGAAAGTGAACAGTTCTGGAGCTCTCTGGAAAATACCGATGGATTTTGTCTGTCGGTGATTCCCTTTGTAATTGACATGATGAACAGTGTAAACAAGTTTACCGATAGATTTATCGACGGAATTTACCGACGGAATTTCGTTGGTAAATCCTGACACGTCATCATTTTTTTGCTTTGTTTTAATTTTTTTTCCCACCGTAATTCCCTCGGTATATACCGAGGGAATATTTCCCTCAGTAAAATCCCTCAGAAATTTACCGACGAAAATATTCCCTCGATATTTCCATTTGTATTTATCGGTTTTCTGGTAGTGTATGCTCAAACAAGTTGCATAACCAACACATACAAAAACTTGAAATGAATATCATCTTGAAAATCTACAAACTTGAGATGATATGTTATTCATCATTTTTTGACTTAATAGAGCATCTACCCATACATTTATCATTTTAGACAAAATTTAGAGGTCATGTCCAATATAGATGGATGTATCCATTCAAGATGTTAGGAATTATATATGCCTAACAAGTAAATTTCTGTTGTTTTTTTTTTTTGTAATTAAAACATTCAATCTTTATTTAATTTTATGCAGATACTTGTTCAGCCTTAAGAAAAAAGTTAAAAACAAGACACATATTAAGGCTTTGATATGAGAGGCTTATATTATTGAAGAGATTTCAACATTTATTTTATACTATTTTGAGCCTCACTTGAGAAAAAGAATCAATCGCATTCCAAGACATGATGATAGTAAGGAAGTGCCTTCGAGTTGGAATTTTTCAATATTTTCCCATACTGTATGACCTTTATAAAAAATACACTGAAGGAAAAATACTTAATATAAGTAAAATTAAGACCTGCATATAATTATGTATTATTTAACTGCGATGAATTGAAACATTTTATTCAGTAAATACAATATTAACATATTGCTATTTTTAAACAATTTGTTATAATCTCATATAAGTTGATAGATGAAATAATTCTTTGTAGGCAACATCATCAATTTTTACTATCCCAAAACTCACATTTAACTAAATCTTAAAATTTTCAATTACAAGATGAACAATTTACCACATGGTTTTAAAATATATATAAGCAATACTTAAGAATTCTTAACTCTTATAATACTTAATTTTATTCCACCTTTATCTTTGACTATTAATTATTGTAATCATGTACCAAGTTTATCAAATAAGAGGCGATGCTAGTGGTAATTTGAGTTTACTATGTTTAGATCATAAAACAAATGTCATGTGTAATGACAGGTATTTCATCAATGAATCTGTCTTTCATACTAAAGAGTATTGTCAATGTGACCTATAATAGTGGAGTTTGTGCTAATGAATCAACTTCTAATGAGTTTGAAGTTGATTATTATAAGAAGTTAAAAGAAGTGATTGAATTTTAGATATGCTCTCGTATAGGGTAGGTGCTACCAAAATCTTTTTAAATAGGATATAGTGATAATGTTATTAATTCTTTTTTATCAAATTTGTTTAGATAACGAAGAGAAGGTTAGTGGAGACAGAAATGGATAGGAGCACTACTAGTTCTTCTGGTAGCATTTCTAATGAGCATGATCCGCTAGGTACTGACCATGACGAGGTACCTCAGGAACTTTCTCTTGATGCAGGCTCGTCGATTGCAAGGGCGAATCATAAAAAGAGTGTCCCTTCGAAGTAGGATGTATACACTATGAAGTATATAGCTTAGTGGAAGCCCGACCACATCAAGTTTATTTTCCTTTCTCGTATGATATAAAATAAACAATAATGGATAAAGTTTGAATAGTTAGTTTTAATGAACAAATGGAAATTAAGATTTATAAATATTGAGACTACTCGCACAATAACATCGACAATGAAATTGTCGATAAAAGTGGCTTTGTTTCAATGGAGTCAAGTTTTAAAAAATCTTCAAGATTAGTATAAAAATAACTAGTTATTTTTTAAATATTTAATTTGGTTAGTTTTTTAATTTCAATAAACTAATTATTTTATGAAACTAATATGTAAGAAAAATTTTATTGAGAGGAGGCTGACAATGACGTGGCCAGAAGAGTGTGGGAAAATCACAGTACTATTAGATAAGATTGAATTCAAATTGTGATAATTTAAAAAAAAAACATATTAAAATTTTATTTTTTGTTATCTTATTCAATTTTTTTCTATTAACCAGGTTGTGTGATTTTTGATATGATGCCCATAGAAAAGCAAATAAATATAGAAAAGATAAAGGTTTTCCAAGCTAGAAAGGCATGGTCGTGTAGAGGGATTTCAATCCTCCGCATGTCTTGAATGGTATCTGGCATGCTTATCTCCGGCATATGATGGTGGAGAGTTTATTGAGGTAGTCACAATTTGGTTAGGAGAATCTGACCAATGAGATTCATGGTTCCATGACAACACACATTAGCAAATCCATTATGTTCGCTTCACATGTAAAACAGATAGTAAGATTTTGTTTCATATGCTAATCACTTTTTTAATTGTTTTATTATATGAAAATAAATAACTAACAATAGTTTTATTTTGTAGGCCACGGTGTTTGAGCGTTATCCAAAATCGATAGAGCTTTTTGTTGAAACTCACATGTAGAAAGAGGATAGACAAAAAGACATGCAACAGCTCGTGGATAGCCGAGCCCCAAACTTCATAGTAAGTTGGATTTGAACTTTTCTTCAAGTTATTTTTTTATATATGCTAACTTTTTATTTTCTTCAAGAAATATATAACACCCGATTACATAAGAGATACGGGGATGATCTTTCAACCTATTAAAAACTTGAGTTATATATGTGGTTGGAGGCTGGATCTACCAATAGACCCAGTAAAAAATGGGTTTACGGTATCTCCAACACCACATGATGTGAACCTTTTGATCATATGGTCAAGCAACCCCCAATGAAGTAGATAATAACCTGAAAAGCCAAAAATTAGGTTTAATAAATGTTTGACCTGGAGGTAACCATGTATCTAAGAACCAAAGGTATTGAGAAAAGACTTGGACCCAGAGATAAATTTGTATCTAATAACCCTAAGTATACAAATGACACCAAAAAACCAGTTAATCTTTGATAAGTTAGTGTACGATCATTGTCCCTAAAAGGAAAGATTGTTTTTTCACAAACAAACAAAAGAAAAACACATGTTTATTGTCCAATTTACCATTTAAATTTGCGGCTAAGAAAAAACATAATATAGTCTCTTTTAATTAACCTTAATGGACTCCTTTTGAGTTTCAAGCTAAGAGGCCTAAACTAGTAATCAACCAACAAAAGTCCAATAATGACATAAACCCCTAAAAAATATCTAATTTGCCAGAAAAAAAACCCAAATTAAAAATAATTTTTCAAAAATAAATAAATAGAATAGAAAAGAATAATAAAAACAAAGTTTCCATGCTAAAATTCCTCCATATAGCCCAAATCTCTAATTGTTTGCATTATTAGGTTTCCCATATATGGTTGAAAAGCTTAAGATGTCTAGTTTCCAGCTCGATATGAATCGTGGAGAAATTCCACCTATAGCTCCAGATATGTCCCAGACAATAAACAAAGGTCTAGTCCGGCAGATTTGTTTAGTAACTTTGACCATTTGAAATAATATCTTCTTAAACTCCATTTGACCTAAAATGTTATCAAAATGTATTTCCATGTGTCTAGTATCTTCCTATAAAGTTTTAGCTCGTTCTGATGTACAGTTTGAGAGATATGCTCGATCTTGCAAAATTGATCAATAGACATTTTGAGGCTAAATTTATACCTGACTTGAGTCGTATCATTCTCCTCTTCTTTAAAAAGATTTTACATCGAGTTTGTATCATGGAAAACATCTTCTAAGGTTAATAAATCAGTACCAAGCCAAAGAATAGCATCATCATCAAAACCAAGAAGAAATTTGCTAGCAAAGAAGGTCCTCTAATATACAAGCTTTTATTTTCAACTATCTTCTTCTTCTTCAATTTCAGTTGCTCCTCATTTATTTGCTTAAGTGTCAAAGATTCAAGAGTTATAAGTCTTTCATTCATCTCAAAGGAATACCTATTTGTCACTCCATCATGCATTACTCTTCTATCATACTGTCATGGTCTACCAAGCAACAAGTGACTAGCTTGTATTGACACAACATCATATAACATTTTATCACAATATTTATCAATAGAAAAAACAATCAAAACCTGCTTATTCACTTTCACTTCACCACCATCATTCAACCACTATAATTTATAAGGAATGAGATGTTCGGTAGTGTGCAAGTTCAACTTTCTCATTAATTTAGCACTAGTTATATTAGTGCAACTACCACCATCTATAATTAAGCTACATACCTTATTATAAACATGGTATCTTGTTTGAAATATGTTCTCCCTATAACCTTTCGAATCAACCACCTTGACATACATATTCAGTGCTCTCCTCACCATAAGTGTTTTTTCCTCAACTGGATACTCAACATAAACATCATCATCATCCTTCAATAGTGGTATTTTCTCCTCCTCGTCCTTCATATTGGTCTCAAACTCATTATTAGCTTTCATAACCATGACTCTTTTATTTGGATATTGTGAACATGACCAAAACTCAAACAATGAAAGCATTTAATGTCATGATTACGAGAAATAAGAGTAACATTATTACCTTTAACAATGGTCAGGGTGTTTTTCTCCTCTCTAGGGTATTCAACCTTGCTCTTCTCAGTCTGTTGTGACGGACCACCCCTAGTGTTAGCCTTTCAATTAGGTTTCAAAGGCTTTGAAGGGCCTAATAGTTGACTTTGCCAAATGGTACCCTTCCGTTTAAATTGTTTCTCCACCTTCATGGCCATATGCACCATCTCCTTCAACTCCACATAATGAGTGTAACTCCACAATATAAGCTATATCATTTAGTATTAACTCGCCTAACATCACTCATAACATTAAATTATTTTCACTCAAGACTAATTTAAACCATACCATGATCATTAATATGTTGCCTCTCCAACCTATCTTCAAATTCAGTGGCCATCCGATTCATCCACTGATTCATAATGCATAACTGAGTTATAGTTTCATTGTATCTTCTCTATGGTGCAATGTTGTTGCTTGCCTCCAATATTTTTGAATTTTAAAATTGGTTAGTTGACAAAAAATATATATTCCTCACCTACTCCCTCAAGTTTTTGCACTCCTCTCGTGTTTTACTCAAATATAGGTTTTTCACTCAAATGTGCCCACTGCACCTTATTCCTCACCCATTTTCATATTCAAATATATGTAAATAACACAATAAGCAAGAAAAATATGAAAACAAGAAAAGACAAAACTACAATTACAATTTCACGATTAACAAACAAATTTGTACGAAAAATACATTTTTTTTTAAAGTGAAAGAAAAAAGATGCAAAGGTTATATAAATAAAAATAAATAAATGACACCTAAATAAATATATCAATCATAATGTTATTATACTATTATAATTGAAAAATAACAATAGAAAAACAAGTTTGAATTATTGACGTGAATTAGACCCGTTACGACAAGTTTCAATCCTGAATTTAGTTCCTATAGCAACAAAACTCCAAATGATATTGAATTTTACATTTCGTGCTATTATAAACTTAAAACTGATCATATAAAATTTAAGAATTTTCTGAATTTATTTGAACCAAAATCCCCTTCTGATACGAATCTAACTTATTATGATAATTTTTAATCTTGACCTTGGTTACTATAGCAAACAATCTCCAAATGAGCTCAACTTTTATATGATGTGTAATTATAACTCCTAGAACTCATATATAAAATTTGAGAATTTTATGAATTGGTTTGGTCCAAATCCTCCCTTATTTATATGTTATGGTAGATTCGACAAAAATAACTTTTAGACGTTCTTTTCTTTTCTTTTCTTTTTTACTTATTTATGCTACTGATATATTCTAAGACAGTAACAAACTAAAATAACTCCTTTTTTTAAAAAAAAAAAACCCTAGACACAAACTACTAAACTCTTGACACGAAATAATTGAAAACTGAATCAAAGACAACTAAAGGTATGGAAGCTGAAACTAACAAGAAGAAAATAAAGGATATAACTTGATTATTATAGCCTAGCTCTAATCCCAACAGATGTGGATCTCTTGATCACGTAGTCAAGCAACTCCTAACGAAGTAGATAACAACCGAAAAAGCCAAAAATTAGGTTTGATAAAACATTGACCCATAGGTAACCTTAAACCTAAAAAACTGAAGGTATTGGAAAAAGATCGGGACCCATAAATAACCTTATATTTAAGAGCCCCAAGTATGTGAATGGTGTCACGAAACTAGTTAATCTTTAATAAGTCAGTGTACGATCTTTATCTCTATGAAGAAATATTGTTTTGCCATAAACAAATAAAAGAAAAATTCACGTTTATTCTCCAACTTGTTGCTGAAATTTACAGCTTAAAAAAAACATAATATGGTCTTCTCTAACTAACCCTGATGGGCTCTTTTTGGGTTGTAAGCTAACGGGTCTAACTAATAATCAACTAACATAAGCCCAATAATGAAATAAATCCATAAACAATGTCTAATGGGCCAAAAAAAAACCCAAATTAAAAATAATTATTTAAAATTAAATAAATAAATAAAATAAAATAATAAAAACAAAGTCTTCATGCTAAAATTCCTCCATTAGCCTAAATCTCCAATTTTCGCCCATTCTTGGCTGATTTTTAGTTGTAACTTTAAACACATCATTCTCTCTCGTTTGGATGAATTATTAGGCCTCCTATATATAGTTGGAAAGCTTGATATATTTAGTTTCTAGACCAAATTGAATCACAGTAAAATTCCACTTGTAGCTTCAGATATGTCACAAACAGTACAAAAGCTGTTGTTTGACAAATTTGACAAGATTTGTCTAGTAACTTCAACACTCTAAGATAATATGTTCTCAAAATCCATTTGATTTGAAAAACTATCAAAATATAGTTTCATGTGTTTAGTATCTTCGTATAAAATTTCAACTCGTTCCGATATATGGTTTGGGAGATATGTTCGATCTCACAAAACTAGTCAGCATATATTTTAAGGTCAAATCCGGACTTGACTTGGTTTGTATCACCACGATTGAGGATATACGGGCGGGTTGTAGTGTGTCGATTATTGGAACCCCACACTCCAGATCGAGCCAACAATCATCAGTCATACATGTGATCATACAATAATAGGTTCAATCTGAAATGACCAAACTAAGAGATAAAATGAATGTCCTTGAGCAATGGTTGACAACTCTCACCGGTACCTGTACTCCACCTCATCGCTTTCCTAGTTCCAGTGAAGATCTGCCTCCATCTCCTCCTCCAGCTCCTATCCACTAGATAGATAAATTGTATTTAATAATATTTTTAAAATTAATAATGCAAATTTTCTTTTGTATTTTAATTTAATTGTGTTTAAATTTGCTTTTTATTTAAATTTAATTCTTTTAATTTTTTTAATTTTATTTTTTGTTTTATTTTTTTAAATAATTACATATAATACCGATGGGATTATCGACAGAATATCAAATACTAATTGAATTACTAACGGACTTAGTCCCTCGAATAGTTCCAGAGAATTAGAAAAAAAAATTATAGTACTTGCCATTATTAGATGTAATTTTTCGACGCATTAATTTCATCGATAATATACACATAATCACTTATTGATTTACCATCGGTTTATACCATTAGTAATATGCCAAAATCATCAATGGATTTATCAACATAATTATTGATAGCAAATATTTTTGTTTAGAGCGATAATTTTATATGGAAATTCATTAATGATTATATTTTAGAGAGAATAATTGATGAAATAGAGATCACCAACGATATGTTTTTTGACGATATATTTCTGCTCGTGATTCCATCGATAATTGTAATTCCAGTATTATTAGGCTTTAAATAACAATGGACGGATATAGAGAATAATTGTTTTTCTTTAATATACTCTTGAAAGATTACATAAATCAATTTAACTAAAAGTTATCACTACAATTCATATATATATGACTATTAATTCTGATGAAAAAGATTTATCAGAAACACATATTCAAAAACAGAAGTAAATTAAAGATTATCATTTGATTGATTTTCCATGCGAGAATATAATTGAAAAAAGTATATTATATAGAGATATATTCAAGGGTTTTTTTTCCTTTATATACTTGTTCACAGAAAAAACGTAATAATCATCTGCCTCGCTCAGTGTCCACAAGTGGGAACGGTGGAAAAATTAGAGGATGCCGATCTCCTCCCTCGTAGATTCCTCAAATAAACAAAGGGGGAAAAACCCGTGAAAACAGCATCAAGAAAATTGAGGATAAAAAACAATTAAAAATTAAAACCAAAAAAGAAATTAAACTAATTAATGGATGGGACAGTTTCTACCTAAGAAAATCCAAGGCACTGGGCAGTGAATTGGTTGGAATAAATTAATGGGTTAGATCGATTTTCACTCAAATAAATGAGGAGTCAAAGGCAATTTGCAGCGTTTACTCATTCAAAGAAAAAGTTAAAAGGAAAATTATTTAGTTATGCACTGAAACTCAATCACTTTATGACCAGCCATTCTCCGTCAATCAATAATAATGCGCAGCAAGCTTCTTTTTGCAGTACTGTTCTTAATTTCCTGAACAGGAAGACCAGCAAGGCAGCAATTCTCCGTTTCCGGCCCCCACACTCCCTCTCCAATTGTCTTTCACTTCACTTTCTAGTCAAGGATCCTCCAGTACCTTTTTTTTTTCTTGTTCATTCTTTTCTAACCCTCCTCCAATGCTTGCTTGCAAAGTAAATAATGATGTTCGAGTGTGTTTTTAAAACTATTTAAGAATAATTAATTTTCATTGAAGTTATAAGAATTAATTTTAAAAATATTATGTATGTCAAAAAAGATTAAAAAACAAGAGTAAATGATGTTGTTTTATTTGATTCATAATTGAGATTCTTCCCAAACTAGAAATCATAGTTTTCAGACCCGGTCTGGTGGCCGGGCATGTTCAAGGCCTGGGTTTCAGGTTTTAACCGGATCACCGGGTCGCCCGGGTCAATTCTTTTTTTTTAAATCAAAACGATATTGTTTTATATAAAACAAAAAAACAAAAGTCAACAAGTTGCAACCGGGTTTTTGACCGGGTTTTATTGAGTTAACCGAGTCGTCGAGTCGACCAGGTCACTTCGAGTTTTTCCTTCCTCTATTTTTTCTTCAACCCGGCTCAATTCCAGCCTCGGGTTGACCAGCCGAGTTGGGTTTCAAAACTATGCTAAAAATCATTTTTACCGCCGAAGCTGGAGGCACGAGTTTTGCCTAGGTGATTTTATAAATATATTTTTCATAGTTTGGTTCATTTATAAGAATAAGATTCTCTGCGAGCTAACTTTAAAATTCAAATTCAAGAAGTTAAGAGATGAAGCATACCTCTTTAATCACCGGACCAATCTCTCTAGGTTTTAATACTTTTCAGTGCTGGAATTGTACGATGGTGGCTAAACATATTTTGTTTTTCTAAGATATTAAACTAAAGAAAAACACGAATTGAATTTAAGATGATGGTGACATTATGAGACATTATTGTAAGAATAACATTTGTTTTTAAATAATTAAACAATCATATCATTAACAAACTACTTCAATGACAAAATTCAACATGTTTGGTGAAGTTTTATGAATAATTTTACATTACTATACAACTTAATTTTTTAAATAAAAAATTTTAGATTTAAAACTTGCTTAAACTTGCTGATATTTTTTTATTAAGAGTTTTTAATATAATTAGATAATAAATATAATCATAAAATTCTAATCTTATATAGAAGAAAAACCATTGTAATTCAAAAATGATAAGAATATATAAATGGTTTTATATTACTCTTACATACCATACACCTAAACTAGAAAAATGAAGACTATTGTATTGGTTTTATATATTCTTCGTTGTATAAATGGTTTTATATTAAAAGATCTGCTTGTTTTTATGTTTCAAAAGTGTTTTTGAAAAAATTAAAAAAAAATTATTTTTTTCTTTGCTTCAAATTAATATTTATTGATGTTTTCATATCATTTTGACATGCTGATGTCAAAAATAATTTTTTTAAAAATAAAAAATACATATTATTTTAATACATTTCTGAATAAAAAAATATTTTAAAAAGCAACCGATACCACACTTTCAAACACCCTAAAATCTAGCATTTATATGTACAAATCAAACATAATCAATTCCTATAAGAAGCTTTGGATGTAATTATACTTCAAGGGCAGTCCATTGCCAGAAATTATCTAGTCGTCAACCAAGTCGATCCGAATTAGGGTAATATTTGGCACTTAGCATTCTGTCGTGTGGCTTATTGGGCAAAACATGTTGATGAACATTTTATTTATAGGCTTTGAGGCATCAGTTTAAAGCTATGTAAAGATGACTGTCGTTAGGTTTAAGAGCTCTATGGGCCCATTGAGCTTAAGAGCTTTGAATGTTGAAGGGCGTGAGGGGTAGGAGAAATCAAGGATTGCAGAATACCAAATGAGTGGTAAGCAAATTCATCTGTCAAAAGGTAAATGGGGAGCTGTAAACAAATAATTAGGAATGGCAAAACCTGTCGTTTCTTCTTCCTTTAGAGTAGCTTTTCACCAGATAACTTACCAAGCGCCGGTCGGATCGGATAGAAAAATGTTTTTAACGTAAAAAAACATGCAAGTTTTTTAAAACCAAGAAGAATTTGTATCGAAGATTTAACGTATATATTTAATAAGATTAATCAATAATTATAT